>Ga0308408_1000043_pt1 | contig 76499 bp, 79 predicted proteins | sample HotsprSampleMSe3_FD_203466 | JGI IMG/M metagenome (GOLD analysis project Ga0308408, IMG submission 203466) | Hot spring phototrophic mat microbial communities from Mushroom Spring, Yellowstone National Park, Wyoming, United States - 20060912_MSe3 ... | reverse complement strand
CTCGCCACGTTCCCCGAGAGCTGCCCGTTCACCCTCGAAGAGATCGAGGACCCGGAGTTCCTGCCGTGACCGCGACCCTTCCGGCAACGGACATGAAGACCGCCGGCTCGGGCGAAGCTCACGAGGACGATTTCTACGGTTGGTGCCTGGATCAGGCGCAGGCTCTGCGCGCGCTTTCGGCGATGCGGGCGAACCTCGCCGTGCCGCTCGACCTCGAGAACCTCGCCGAGGAGATCGAGAGCTTGGGGATCTCGCAGCTGCACGAGCTGCGCGCGCGTCTGCGGCAGCTCTTGGCGCACCTGTTGAAGTGGCGCTTCCAACCGCAGCGGCGGTCGCGGAGCTGGCGCGCCACGCTGCGCGTCCAGCGGGACGCCTTGGCGGATCTGCTCGAATCCAGCCCGAGCTTGAAGCGTCGCTTGGCCGAAGAGCTGCCGAAAGCTTACGAGAAGGCGCGTCGTCTCGCGGCCGACGAGACGGGTTTGCCGCTCTCGACCTTCCCCGAGAGCTGCCCCTTCGACCTCGAGCAAATCGAGGACCCGGAGTTCCTGCCGTGAGCCGGGGATGCGGCTGACGGCCGACGAGGTGGCGACGATCCGCCGGCTCGTGGCCGAGGCCTACGGGCCCGGGGCCGAGATCTGGCTCTTCGGCTCGCAGCTCGACCCACGCAGGAAGGGCGGCGACATCGACCTGCTGGTCGAGCTGCCGGCGAGCGCGCCGGCCGACATCTGGCGCGAGTTGCGCCTGCACGCCGAGCTCGAGGAGGGCCTCGGCGGCCGCAAGGTGGATCTGATCGTGCACCACCACGGCGAGGAAGAAGGGCCCTTCGTGCGGATCGCGAAGCAGACGGGCATCCTTTTGCAGAGGCCCGCGTCGTCCGCGGGAGCGCTCGACGCTGCGCCGAAGAATGGAACCGGGGGAGCTATGATGACAACCGCCGAAGAGCTTCTCCTGCACATCTTCGAAACCTTGGCGCGTACCGGTGCAGCCCTGAAGGAGCTGCGCTCGCGGCTCGCCGATCGTCTTCCCGCCCGACCCGAAACGGTTGCGGCTTTCGACCAAGATACGACCTTCCTCACCGATGCCATGCTCAAGCGATTCGAACAGCATACGGATGCCCTCCGCGTCGCCGCGCGGACGATCGTCCGGCTCCTGGGGGAAGAGGACCGGTACCGGACGAATCGCCATGTTTTCGACCGGCTCGAGAGCCTCGGGGTCGTGCCGGAGGCCGCGCGGTTCATGGCACTCGTGGAGCTCCGCAATCGGACCGTGCACGCCTACGCGCCCGACAGCGCGCGGCAGGCGCAGATCTTGAACAGCGTGTACGTGAGCGTGGGCGAGCTTCTCGACCTCGCCGGGCGGTTCGCCCGCTTCGCCAGGGAGCAGCGGCTCTTACCGGACGAGGCCGCGCCGGTGCTCGCGAAGCTCGAAGCGCTCGGCACGCCGAGCTGACCCCGCGCGAGGCGCTCTGGCCGAGGCGGCCCGCGCGTGCCATCTCTACGGCCGGCGAACACGGAAGGTGCTCTCGGGGAGGGCGGCCATGGAGACCTGGCACAATCTGATCGGCGGCAAGTCGGTGCCGGCGCGCGACGGGCGGACCTACGAGCACGTCTGTCCCTCGGACGGGCGACCCTTCGCGACCGCGCCGCGGAGCGGGGCGGCCGATGTCGACGATGCGGTCAGGGCGGCCCGCGCCGCCTTCGAGGGACCCTGGGGCCGCATGCCCGCGGTCGAGCGGGGTCGGCTCTTGATGAAGCTTTCGGAAGCGATCGCTCGCGAGGCCGAGCGTTTGGCCGCCCTCGAGGCCAAGGACACGGGCAAGCCCATGAAGCAGGCGCGCGCCGACATCGCCGTCACGACGCGCTACTTCGAGTTCTACGCCGGTGCCGCCGACAAACTCCACGGCGACACGATCCCCTTCCTCGAGGGCTACACGGTCCTGACCTTGCGCGAACCTTACGGGGTGACGGCGCACATCGTACCCTGGAACTACCCGGCGCAGATCTTCGCCCGCTCGGTCGCCGCGTCCCTCGCCGCCGGCAACGCCTGTGTCGTCAAGCCCGGTGAGGAGGCGGGGCTTTCGATCGTCGCCATGGCCGAACTCGCCCGCGAGGTCGGGTTCCCCGACGGCGCCCTCAACGTCGTGCACGGGATCGGCGAAGAGGCCGGGGCCGCCCTCGCCGCGCACCCCGACATCGACCATCTCTCGTTCACGGGCTCGCCCGAAGTCGGCACGCTCGTCCAAGCAGCCGCCGCCAAGAACCACGTGGGCTGCACGCTCGAACTCGGCGGCAAGAGCCCGCAAGTGATCTTCGCCGATGCCGACCTCGAAGCCTGCCTTCCCACGGTCGTCACGGCGATCACCCAGAACGCCGGGCAGACCTGCTCGGCCGGCTCGCGCGTGCTCGTCGAGCGGCGGGCCTACGAGGAGGTCGTGGGCCGGCTCGCCGAGCGGTTCGCAGCGGTCCGCGTGGGCACCCACGAGATGGACCTCGACATGGGCGCCCTCGTCTCCGAAACCCAGCGCCGGCGCGTCCAAGGCTACATCGACGCGGCACTCGCCGACGGCATCCCCGTCCTCGCCAAGGGCCGGCTCGAGCCCGGGCTGCCGGCCGGCGGGTTCTACGTCCAGCCCGTGTTGTTCGGCCCGGTGCCGCGCGCCAACCGCTTGGCGTGCGAGGAGGTGTTCGGCCCGGTCCTGGCCGTCTTCCCGTTCGAGGACGAGGCCGATGCGATCCGGCTCGCCAACGGCACACCCTACGGCCTCGTGGCCGGGGTGTGGACGCGCGATCTCGGCCGCGGCATGCGCCTCGCGCGGGCGATCCGCACGGGCCAGGTGTTCGTCAACGCCTACGGCGCGGGCGGCGGGGTGGAGCTCCCGTTCGGCGGGTTCAAGCACTCGGGCCACGGCCGCGAAAAGGGCTTCGAAGCCCTCTACGGTTTCACCGCGGTCAAGACCGTTGTCGTCCGGCACTGAGGACGAGCGTGGGCGCCGTCGCGCCCTCGGCCTGCTCGTGGCCGCGCTGGCCGCGTGCCAACCGACGGTTCGGCCCGAGCCCGCCGCGAGGGTGCGGATCGTCCGGGCGAGCCCGGCCGAAGCGGAGGCCCGTGCGGCGGCCCTGCTGCGGGCCCTGGGCTTCACCGTGACCGAGTTCACGAGCACGGCGGTGCCGACGGTGCGCGGCGAGCTCGCGGGCGGGGTCGACCCGGCCTGGGCGTATTGCCCGGGGATCTGGACGACCGACCCGTTCGGCGATCTCGGCCAGTCGCGCTTCGTCCAGGCCGCGGGCCGCCGCGCGGTGGTGCTCGTGCGCGCGAGTAGCTTGCCGCAGGGTACCAGCGTCGAGATCGACCTTAGGACGATCGGCCTTTACCCGCACGCCTTCACCGGCGACACGGTCGAGGCGGTTTGCGACAGCACGGGCCTGCTCGAGCGGCGGATCCTGGATGCCGCCGCCGACGGTCCTTCTTGAACCCGGAACCCTTCCATGACGGCTTTCACCCCGCCGCTCGCCGAGATCCGCTTCGTGCTGCGCCACCTGGCCGGGGTCGAGCGTTTGGCCGAGCTTCCCGGCCTCGGCCACGCCACGCCCGACGTTTTGGACGCCGCCCTCGAGGAGGCGGGCCGGTTCGCTGCCGAGGTCCTGGCGCCCTTGAACGCGGTCGGCGACCGTCACGGCGCCGTGTTCGAGAACGGGGTCGTGCGGACCGCCCCGGGCTTCAAAGAGGCCTACGCGACCTTCCGCGAAGGCGGCTGGATGGGGGTGGTGTTCCCCGAGGCGTACGGCGGGCAGGACCTGCCTTGGACCTTGAACACCGCCTTGGCCGATCTCTGGAACGCGGCCAACATGACCTTCGAACTCTGCCCGCTTCTGACCCAGGGCGCGGTCGAAGCACTCCTTCATCACGGCACGGAAGCGCAGAAGCGGCTCTATGCCACCCGGCTGATCGAAGGTCGCTGGACCGCCGCGATGTGCTTGACCGAGCCGCAGGCCGGGACCGACCTCGGGGCGCTGCGGACCCGCGCCGAGCCGCGCGACGGCCACTTCCGGCTGTTCGGCCAAAAGATCTTCATCACTTTCGGCGATCACGACATGGCCGAAAATATCGTCCATCTCGTGCTCGCTCGGCTGCCTGAGGCCCCGCCCGGTACCAAAGGCCTCTCCTTGTTCATCGTTCCCAAATATTTGCCCGAGCCGGACGGCCGGCCCGGCCCGCGCAACGATTGGCGGGTCCTCAAGCTCGAGCACAAGATCGGGATCCATGCCTCGCCCACCTGCGTGATCTCCTATGGCGAGAGCGAAGGTGCCGTGGGCTTCCTTCTGGGCGAACCCCACCGCGGCCTCGCCTGCATGTTCACGATGATGAACAATGCCCGGCTCGCCGTCGGCCACGAAGGTCTCGGGCTTTCGGAGCGTGCTTTCCAAGCGGCGCTCGCCTATGCCCGGACGCGGATCCAAGGACGGATCGACGGCCGACCGGTGCCGATCGCGAGCTACCCCGACGTGCGGCGGATGCTCGTGCACATGCGCGCCCAGATCGCCGCGATGCGAGCGCTATGCTACTGGACCGCGAGCTTCGTCGACCGAGCGGCGCGCGCTACCGACCCGGCCGAACGCCGCCGGGCGGCCGACCGGGTGGCGCTCCTGACCCCGGTGGTGAAGGCCTGGTGCACCGATCTCGCCCAGGAGGTCACCCACGCCGCGATCCAGGTGCACGGCGGCATGGGCTACGTCGAGGAGACAGGCGTGGCCCAGCATTGGCGCGACGCGAGGATCCTGCCGATCTACGAAGGCACCAACGGCATCCAGGCGATGGATCTGGTCGGCCGCAAGCTCGCGATGGCCGACGGCCGGCTGCCTTGGGACCTCGTCGCCGAATTGCGCGCCGATCTCGAGACCGTGCCGGGCGAGCTGCGGCTCGAGCTGCGCGAGGGCCTGGAGCGGCTGGAAGCCGCGACCCGCTACGTCCAGGGCGCGGGAGAGGAGGCCAAGGGGGCGGCGGCTGCCGCCTATCTGCGCCTTCTGGGCCACACCCTGGGTGGCTTCCTGCTCGCCCGCGGTGCGCGGGCGGCCGCGGCCGGCGCCGAGGGTGGCGCCGCCTGGCCCGGGCTCGCCCGGTTCTGGTGCGCCCACATCCTGCCCGAGACCCAGGGCCTGCGGTCGAGCGTGCTCGCCGGCGCCGAGGGCCTGGAGCCGGCGCTGCTCGAGGGTTGAGCGGACGGCGCCGCGATCGAGGGTCCCGCCTCGTCGAGCACCTCCCCCTTCGAAGCGCTGCCGCGGCTGCCCATCTTCCTGACGAGGTGTCGGGCGGTTGCTGGAGCCGCCGAGGTCGCAAGGGAGGAGGCCATGAGCCGGAGCGACGACGATCCCACCCGGATCCGCTACAAAGTCCGCGAGGCGGTGGCCGTGTTCCACGACCCCGATCGTCTCGAATCGGCGATCGAGGCGCTCGAACTCGCGGGCTTCGACCGAGCCCAGATCAACGTGCTCACCTCGCGGGAGACGGCGGAGCGGAAGCTCGGCCGGCCGATCCGCGATCTCCACGAGCTCGAAGACGAACCCGAGATCCCGCACGGCAACCCGGTCGACCGCCACGAGCGGGCCGAGGCCAAGGCGGCGCTGACCGCCGGCTTGGCCGGGCTCGGCAGCCTCGTGGCGATCGGCACGGTGGTGGCGAGCGGCGGCAGCCTCGCCCTCCTGCTCGCCGCGGCGGCCCTCGCGGGTGGGCTCGGCGGCGGGATCGGCGCGACCATCGCCCGGTTCCTCGAGGAGCGCCACGCCCGCGCCGTTCAAGACGCGATCGAGCGCGGCGGGGTGCTGCTCTGGGTGGGGTTGTGCAACCCCGAGCAGGAGGCGCGGGCGGTGGCGATCTTGAAGGAGCAGGGTGGGGAGGACGTGCACGTGCACGAGATCGAGCACAGCTGGGGTGCCGAGGAGGTGCCGATGCGCCGCTGGCAGCCCGATCCGTTCCTGTTCCCGGCCTGACCCGCGCGAGGGTCGGTCGATCACCGTCGCGGGCCGACGTCGCCGCGCGGCATGTGCCGGCCGCGGACCGCGAGCCCCTCGGCCCGGGCTCGCCCCCGATTGGCATGAGCCTCAGCCGGAAGCCGGACGGTCCCGCGAGCGTCGCGGCCCCACAAAGGTGGGAGACGCCGCCCCCGGCCGACCCTGCCGTCGATCTCTCACGCCTTCGAGCTCGAGGTCGCCCATCGCCGCACCCCGGAGGCGCGCGCCGCCGGGTCGTTGCAAAATAGTGACTGCGACAACCTGCCTTGATGCATTCAGGCATCAGCCGAAGCCATCTCCAGGCTCGTGGGGGGGACGAGGCAACGTTCGGACAGCGATGACGACCATGCTCCGACCGCCTCCACTGTGGCTCGAACGCCATAGCGTCGTTACCTGCTGCAGCCGGACCGCCTGACGGAGCGGCCGGCTACCGCGAGGAGGCCTGCAACCGTGGGCTCCGAACGCGACGAAGCGGCTCCCGGCGTCTCGCACGCAGCCGGGGCAGCTGGTCAACGAGCCGCGAACGATCGCCGATCGCAACGAGGAGTCCGACCGTGGTCACACTTCGTCGTCATTGGCTGATTTCGAGCCTGGTGCTCCTTCTTCCCGCCTGCGCGACGATGGTCAGGGGGACGGAGCAGGAGGTCGTCGTCAATTCGGTCCCGCCGGGCGCCACCGTGCAGGTGTCGAACGGTGTCACCTGCGTGACCCCCTGCACGTTCAAAGCGGCCCGCAACCAATCCCTCACGCTCACGATCTCCAAGGAAGGCTGTCATTCGACGACGGCGGCCATCGTCTCGACCCTGGCCGGCTCCGGCGTCATCCTGGGCGGGCTGATCGACTACGGGACCGGGGCGGTCTACGATCTTCAACCCAACCCGCTCACCGTCTCGTTGGTCTGCGAGGCCAAGTCTTGAAGCGAGACGTGCGGGTCCGTCTCGGATCCGCACCGCTCGATCGGGAGCGACCACGCCCGACCCCGCAGCCGGCGCGGGCGCGCCAGCACCGCGCCGGCTCGACGCCGGCCCCGCCCGAGGGTCGCGCGGACGGCGAGCCGCGCAGCCGCTGCGCCGCCGTTAACGCGATCTCAACCATTTCGGTGGAAGATGGCGACGGAACGAACGGGTGCGAGGTCCGGTGCGCCGTCTTCTTGCGGTGGTGCGCGCGTGGCTCACGGCGATCGCCGGTGCCCTTCCGGCGATCCGGCCGCGGGCCGTCCCGTTCCGCGGGCCGGCTTCAGCCGCGGCGGGTCACGGCGAGCGCGCGGCGGTCGAGGTGACGCTCGACCTCGGCCAAGCTCACGCCCGAAGCGGCGAGCTTGACCATCGTGAAATAGAGGAGGTCGGCCGCCTCCCAGATCACCGCCTCACGGCTCGTCGCCCGGGCGAGCTCGTCCGCCTCTTCGCGGAGCTTCGCGGCGAGGAGCGCCGGATCGGCCAAGAGTTTCGCGGTATACGATCCTTCGGGTGGGGCAGCGCGGCGGGCCGCGAGGGTCGCCTCGAGGCGGGCCAAGCCTTCGGCCTCACCGAAACAAGAGAAGCGTTCGAGGTGACAGAAGCCCGGCCCGGCCTGGCGGACCACGAAGCGCAGCGCATCGCGGTCACAATCGAGGTCGATCCGCAACAGCTCCTGACGCGCCCCGCTCGTTGCGCCTTTGATCCAGAGCCCGCGCGATCGGGACTGATACACACCCGCGCGCCGCCGGACCGCCTCGCGCAGGGAATCGCGCGAGCTCCAGGCGAGCCCGAGGGCGAGCCCGCGCTCGTCGACGACGATGGTCGGGAAGAGCCCGTCCGGACGATCGGAGCGCAGGGGCGCGGCGATCGCGTCGGCAAGATCGAGCTTGCCCGTGTAGAGCGCCATTCCGACTTGCGCATCGGCGCCGATGCGGTCCAGCGCGGCGATCTCCTCGGCGGTCGTGACTCCGCCGGCGATCGTCACCCGGCAATTCGGGCTCGCCGCCCGAACCACCGCCTCGGCGAGCGCCAGGTCGGTGCCCGCCATCCGCCCTTCGCGCTCCACGAAGGTCACGAGGAATCCGCTCACGAACGGGCGCAGCTCCTCGATGCGCTCGAGGATCCCGCGGCCCGTGCCCTTCTGCCAGCCTTCGACCACGACCTCGCCGTGGCGGGCGTCGAGTGCCGCGATCAATCGCTCGCGCGGCAAGCTCGCAAGAAGATCGGGGCACGCAGCGGTGCCGAGGATGATCTTGCGCGCGCCACGGTCGAGCCAACGGAGCGCCGTCTCCCGATCGCGGATCCCGCCACCCACCCGGCAAGGCAAGCCGGCCTCGAGCAGCTGCTCCACGAGCGCGGCGTTCGAGCCCTTGCCCATGGCAGCGTCGAGGTCGATCACCGCGAGCTCACCCGCGAGCGCGAAACGCTCGGCGATCGGCAGGGGATCCCCGGCTTCGAGAGCGAGCTGTTCGCCGCCCACGAGCTGGACCGTCCGTCCACCCTGCAGATCGATCGAAGGCACGATCACGGCCGCACCGTCACCCCCCGCGCCGCCAAGAACCGCTTGACCTCGGCCACCGTCCGATCGCCGTCGTGGAAGATCGAGGCGGCGAGGACGGCGTCCGCTCCGGCCTCGAGCGCCTCGACCAGATGCTCGGGCGTATCCGCACCACCCGAAGCGATCACCGGGATGCGGACGACCGAGGCGACCGCGCGAATGAGCGGCAAATCGTACCCGGACCGGGTCCCGTCGCGATCCCAGGAGGTGAGCAGAATCTCGCCGGCCCCGAGCTCTTCCCCTTCGCGCGCCCAGGCGACGGCATCCCTACCCGTCGATTCTCGACCACCCTTGACGAGCACCTCGAAGCGGCCGTCACGCAGCGCCGCGTCGATCGCGAGCACGCAGCACTGCCGGCCGAACCGCGCCGCGATCTCGGCCAGGAGCGCCGGGCGCTCGACCGCCGCGCTGTTCACCGACACCTTGTCGGCGCCGGCCTCCAGGAGCCGCCAGGCGTCGTCCTCGCTACGGACGCCGCCGCCGACGGTGAGCGGGATCGCCAGCACCTCGCGGACGCGTGCCACCGTCTCCAGCTGGTGGCCGCGGCCCTCGGGTGTCGCCGAAACGTCGAGCATCACGATCTCGTCGGCCCCCTGCGCCTCGTACAGCGCGGCCCGCTCCGCCGGATCGCCGGCATCGCGGAGGCCCTGGAACCGAACGCCTTTGACCACCCGGCCGTGGCTCACGTCGAGGCAGGGGATGATGCGTCGCGCGAGCATCTCAGCCGGGCTCCAGAGCGAGGAAGCGGGCGAGGAGGCGAGCGCCCCAACCGCTCGAGAGTTCGGGGTGGAATTGGCAGCCCAACACGCGCCCCTTCTCGATCGCGGCCAAAAATCGACCGCCATGCTCGCTCCAGGCACAGGCCCAGCCCGGTGCCGCCACGGCCCGGTAGGAGTTGGCGAAATAGGCCCAACCGTGCTCGACGAGCCGACAGCTCGGATCCGGCTCGACCCGGTTCCAACCGAATTGCGGGGTGCGCACGCTCGAGGGGAAGCGGCCGACCGTGCCGGGCAAGACCCCGAGCCCCGCGACACCCGGGCTCTCTTCGCTCGCGGCGAACAGGAGCTGGTGCCCGACGCAGACGGCGAGGGTCGGCCGCCCTTCGGCGATCCGCCTGCGCAGGGCCTCGGCGAAACCCTGCCCCATGAGCCGGGCCATGGCGGCACCGAACGCCCCGACGCCGGGCAGGACGACGTGGCTCGCCTGCAGGATCTCGCGGCCGCGCTCGGCGGTGCGGACGCCGGCTCCGAGTCGGCGGAAGGCCGCTGCGACGCTCGCGAGGTTGGCGGTGCCGGTCGGGACGATCAGCACGTCGGCCATCGACGACCTCGGATCGGGGGCGGCGGTCGGTCGTTCGGCACGTCAAAGCACGCCCTTGGTGCTCGGTACGTCCTCCGAGCCGTCCAACGATACGGCGGTCCGCAAGGCGAGAGCCAGCGCTTTGAACGCCGCCTCGACCCGGTGATGGTCGTTCTCGCCGCGCTCGAGATCGACGTGCAGCGCCATCCGTCCGGCAACCGCGAACGAACGGAAGAAATGAGCGAGGTTTTCGCATGCGACCTCGCCGATCCGCTCGCGCCGCAAACCGAGCGCCACCTGCGGGGCCGGTCGCCCGGAGAGGTCGACCACGACCCGGGCGAGGGCCTCGTCGAGTGGGGCGAAGGCGAAGCCGAAGCGACGGATGCCGCGCCGCTCGCCGAGGGCCGAATCGAGCGCACTGCCGAGCGCCAACGCGCAGTCCTCGACCGTGTGGTGGTCGTCGACCTCGAGATCGCCCTCACAAGTGAGCTCGAGGTCGAAGCGGGCGTGGCGGGCGAGGGCCGCCAGCATGTGGTCGAGGAAGCCGAGGCCGCTGGCGATCTCGGCGCGCCCCGTGCCGTCGAGCACCAGACGGACGGTCACGGCCGTCTCGGCGGTCCGCCGCTCGACCGTACCGATCCGCGCTTCCCGGCTCGCCTGCACCCTTCCCTCCCGACCGGATCCGCGTGCTCAGACGACGATCTGAGCGATGTCGAAGACGACGATGTCGGTGCCGCCGCGCTCCTTGATCAGCCGAATGAGCTCCGGCAACCGGGCTCGCGGCACTGCGGCCTTCACGGCGAAGCCCGCATCGTGGTGGAGCGGCGCGATCGTCGGCTCGCGCATGCAGGGGAGAATTTCGACCACCGCCTCGAGATGTTGCTTGGCGACGTTGACCTCGAGCATCACCCGCTCCCGGGCGTCGAGCACCGAGCGGACGAGCAGGGTGAAATGCTCGATCAATGGCCGCTTCGTCGGGTCGTCGAGGGCCCTCGGGTGGGCGTAGAGTCGGGTCGAGCTGCGCATGATCTCGTCGACCACGACGAGGCCGTTGGCCTGCAAGGTGGCGCCGGTTGCGGTGTTGTCGACGATGCAGTCGGCGTCTTCGGGTGGGAACACTTCGGTCGCCCCGTAAGACCGGACGACGCGGGCCTCGAGACCCCGCTCGGCCAGCCAGTGACGAGTGAGCCGCTCGTATTCGGTCGCGACCACGAAGGGACGCGCCGGCAGACGGCCCTCGACGAGGAACGAAGGGGCCGCGGCGACGACGATGGTCACCGGGTCGAGGCCCGTGTCGACGAGCTCCACGAGATCGGCCTCGAGCTCGGCGACCCAGTCGGCCCCGGCGAAGCCCAGATCACGCGAGCCGAGATGCAGCATCTCGACGATGTTCTGCGGCTTCAACAGCTTCGCCTCGAAGCCCTGGAGCGAGAGAGCCGGCCGGTAGCCGCGTCGGTCGAAGGTGACCCGGATCCCCGCATCCGCCAGCAGCCGAAGCACGTTCTCCTGCATCCGGCCCTTGGGGAGCGCCAGATGCACGAGGGCAGGAGCGGTCGCGGAAGCGAGCGGCAAGGTTCCGGCCGTGGTTGGCTGCGGGACCCGAGCTTCGCCTTGGCACCCCGCGGCCGCGCTTATAGACAGGCGCCGCTCGGCGGTAAAGGCGAGCGGGGAGCGAGCGGACGGGAGAGTGGTGGATGGCGAGCGCGGGACGCGTGCGAGCGGCTCTCGGGATCGAAGTCGGCCGGGCGCGCACGACGGGTGTCCTACTCGCTGGCGACGGCCGCGAGCTCGCACGGGTCTCGAGCGAGCACCCGCCCCTTCGTGGGGGCCCCGACGTCCACGAGCAGGACCCGGAGATTCTTTGGCGCGCCCTGCAGCAGGTGGTGGCGCGGCTCAAAGGGCTCGTGGAAGTCGATCTCGTGGGGCTCGGCCTCGCTGGTGAAGCCGAGGGTCTCGTGTTCCTCGATCGCAGTGGGGTGCCGGTACGGCCGGCGATCCTCGGCACCGACCGCCGGGCCGTCGACGAAGCCCACGAAATCGCTCGCCGGCTGGCCGACGCCGGCCTGTCCCGCCCGCTCGGCCGGCGCCTCGGACCCTGCCTTCCGGCCGCCAAAATTCTCTGGCTCGCCGCCAACGAGCCGGAGGCCGCGCAGCGCGTGGCAGCGGTCGCCTCCCCCAAGGATCATTTGCGGCGGCGTCTGACCGGGGAGCATGCCACCGATGCCAGCACGGCCTCGGCCACCGGCCTCTTCGACACCGGAGCGCGGCGGTGGAGCGACAATGTGCTCGACGCCCTCGGCCTTTCGGCGGACCTCTTGCCGGAGGTCTTCGAAGGTGCCGAGGTGACCGGCCGGGTGAGCGTCGCGGGTGCCGCCGAGACCGGTCTCCCCGAAGGCCTGCCGGTCGTCGCCGGGGGTACCGCGCTCGCCTGCGGCGCACTCGCCGCCGGTCTGATCGACGAGGGGGACGCGCTCGCCTGGCTCGAGCCCGGCGCCGGGCTGGTCGCTCGGGCGGCCGATTTCCCGGGTGCGTTGGACGAGGAGATCGAATATCTCTGCGATGCCACCGGTGCCTGGCACCTGTGCGCGGCGGTGCCGCTTGCGGGCAGCCCGGTCGGCTGGCTCGCCCGGGAGCTCGCGCCGGAATGGGCGGCCGCCGCGGAGAGCGCGGGGGTCGAACCCGAAGCGGCGCTCATGGGCGAAGCGGCGGCCGCACCGGTCGGAAGCCGAGGCCTCCTCTTCCTGCCCCCTCTCGAGGGAACGGGCGGCAAGCTCGCCGAGGCCGGCGCTTGGTTCGGACTGCGCCCCGGTATCGGGCGCGCCGATCTCGCGCGCTCGTTGATGGAGGGCTTGGGGGCAGCACTCGCCGAATGCGCGATGCGCCTCCGCCGCCAGCTCCCCGTCCGCGAGCCGGTTCGCTTGGTGGGCCGCGCAGCCGAGGCGCGGGTTTGGTGCGAGCTGCTCGCGGCCCAGCTCGGGCTCTCGATCGCGCCGACCGGCAGCGGTCTCGATGCGGCTCGCGGGGCGGCGATGCTCGCCGGCATCGGTGTGGGACTTTGGCCCGATCCGCTCGAGGCGGTGAGGCGGACCGTCGTACCGCCCGGACCGATCGTCCCCGTCGATCCTCATCTACAAAGCATCTATCGCACTCTCGAGATCCGATGGGTCCGCGCTCGGGCCCTCTCGGCGGCGCTCGAGGACTGATATCCGCAGCGGGCTCGCGGTACTTTCCGCGGGCTCGCCCGTGCGCCGCGCGAAAGCCCAAGCGCAGCGTCTCGGGCGCGTGTCCCGAGACGAGGCGTTGTCGAACGCCCGGGGGCGCCGCCCCCGTGATCTGCCCTCGTGCCCTGCCGTCGGCCCCGGTGCGTGAGCTCGCCGGCCGCGTCGATCGACATCGCGCCCGATAACGTGCAGCGATCCGCCACGCGGGAACGCCACCACCGTTGGCGAGCGGCGGCGGTCCGCGGCGGGAGGGGCACGCTACGGTGCCGCGGCAGGCCGACGAGCCGACGGCAGAGCCGGCTCGACGGGGCTGCGCTTGCGATTTCGGGAGCGGCCCCCTTCACGCTCCTCTCAACCGTCGATCGCAGGACGAGAGATGTTTCGGATCCGTGCCGGGGTCACTGGGCTCTGGCGGACCCTGCCGCCTCCCCGACCTCGCCACATGCCCCGCGCGCCGTTTTGCCGATCCGACCGGGGCGCCGGTCCCGAGGCACGACGGCGCGAGACGGTGCGGCTTTTCGGGCGGCGCGCGAAGCCGAGTTACCGACCGGCGCGGATGCCGTGACCCTTCGCTCGACCAGCACGCGCCCGCAGGACGCGGCACCGGCAACCGACGATGTCCGTCCCGCTCGAGGACACCGCCCCGCCGAGACCGTCCCACGTCGGTATCGGCGGCGCTTCCCGTGTCGCTTTCGGCGTCGACCGGAAAGATCGCCTCGGCGATCGGGTCGCGCTCGAAAACGCCGCGCCGTCGAACCATCCGATCGGGCGAGGCGGTCTCGACACGAGGGCCGGGTGTCACGAGGCCGGGCCCTTCCACCGGGCTCGAGATCGACTTCGTGAACATCCCTGCGACGTTCGTCACCAAACTGGCGGTTTTCGAGCCCGGTGACCGGAACGGCTCCCTCGACGGCACATTCTGTGCTTCGGCGCGGTAAGCGTGCCGGCGTTCACCGTTTTTTAAGCCCGTCGTGGCACGGTGCTCGGCGAGTTCGGGAGAACTTCCATGGGCGAGGACGTCTCGAACCGCACCGCGCCGGTGGTGCGCAAGAAGGGTCCGCGACGGTGGATCACTTCCTTCCTCGGCGACGGCCGTGCCACCGTGGCCACGGTCGTGGCGCTCGCCATCGTGCCGCTCGCCATCGCCGCCGGCGTGGCGATCGACGTCGGACGGGCCGTGGCAGCGCGGACTTCGCTGCGCACCGCTCTCGACGCCGCGGCCCTCGCCGCCGCGCAAGAGAAGAGCGAAGCCGCGGCTCTGGCCACGGTCGAGCGGTACTTGCGCGCCAACTACGAGGCATCGCGCTGGGGCGCCCTCTCCGGTTTCTCGGTCCGACAAGGCGAGCTCACGCTCGCGGTCGACGCGCGGGCGACGGTACCGACGACGCTCCTGCGCGTCCTCGGGGTCCGCGAAATCGAGGTCGGCGCCGAAGCCGAGGTGACGGTCGGCGGCGCCAACCTCGAGGTGGCGCTCGTCCTCGACGTGACGGGCTCGATGGCCCAGGGCACCCGGATCGCCGATCTGCGCGCCGCCGCCACCGATCTCGTCAACATCGTCGTGCGCGACGTGCAGGCGCCGTTCTACTCCAAGGTGGCGATCGTCCCCTACTCGATGGGCGTGAACGTCGGCACGCTCGCGGATACGGTTCGCGGTCCCGTCCGAGCCGGTACCTGCACGACGCCGGGTTGTTCCTTCATCACGTTCAAGAACGTCTTCAACAAGGACCGAACCTTCGCCGTCAGCACCTGTGTGAGCGAGCGGATCGGTCCCCATGCCTACACCGACGCCCCGCCCTCCACGGCCCGGGTCGGCTACAACTACCCTGCACCCGATAACCCGTGCCTGACGAGCCAAATCCAGCCGCTCACCACCGATCGGACCTTGTTGACCGCGCGCATCGCGAGCCTCACCGCCTCCGGGTCGACCGCCGGGCACGTCGGCATCGCTTGGGGCTGGTACACACTCTCGCCGAATTTCGGTGTGTGGACCGGTACGAGCGTCCCGGCTTCCTACGCCGATCCGGACACGCGAAAGATCCTCGTGCTCATGACCGACGGCGAATACAATTCCAGCTACTGCAACGGTGTGATCAGCCGGACCTCGACAACGGGTAGTGGATCGCGGGAAAATCACATCAATTGCGACGCGCCGAACGGGCACTCTTTCGATCAGGCGCAAGCCCTGTGCACGGCCATCAAACGAACCGGCATCACGATCTTCACGGTCGGCTTCCAAATCCACAACGACCCGCGGGCACGCGACTTGATGAGCCGCTGCGCTTCGAGCGCGGAGCACGCTTTCACCGCCGAAACGGGTGCCGAGCTGCGGTCGACCTTCCAGCAGATCGCCAAGCGGATTTCGAAGCTCCGCCTGTCGCGGTGAGCGCGGGAAGGTCCGGCGCCCGGATGCCGGTCGGGCCTCGAGCGCCGAGCCATCCGATGGCCACTTCAGCGTCCGATGAGCTTCGGCGTACGGTCCTCTTCGGCGGCGCCGTATGGTGGTTCCTCGCCCGAGAAGGTCGGCTCGGCGACCCACAGATCCGCCCCGGGGAAGATTTCGGGGACGGCCCCGCTCGGCTCGAGCGGATCGGCGTCGTGACCCGTCCGCGAGAAGGTACCGTCGATCGCCACACGGCCGGCGGGGGCACCCGACTCGAAAAAGCCCGCGAGCAGGTCGTCCGCCGGAGGCTCGTCGATCCGGAGGAACTCGGCCGGCGCGTGCAGGTGGCCGTCGATCTCGATGCCTGCGAGTGCCGCCTCGTGGCCGCGATAGCCGACCACGACGGCGAGGTCGCGGCCGTCGTAGGCGAGAAGCAGATCGTCCCCTTCGAGCCTTGCCGAAAGCCGGGTCGGATCGGCACCGTCGATTCGGATCCGGTTCGCACCCTCGAGGTCGAAAATCCGGTCGACGCCAGGCTCCGCCAGGCCCAGGACGTAGACATCGTTCCCCGGCCCACCGTAAAGCAGATCGTCTCCAGGACCACCGTCGAGGAGATCGTCACCGGCATCGCCGATCAAGAGGTCGTTCCCGGAGCCGCCGTACAGCCGATCGTCGCCGCCACCGCCGCGGATCCGGTCGTCGCCACCACCGCCCCAGAGGAGGTTGGCCGCGTCGTTGCCCTCGATCACGTTGGCATCGCCGTCACCCACCACGGCATGGGCCTCGGAACCCGTCAGGCGGACGTTTTCGACGTTCGGCGGGACCTGCTGCTTGAAGCGCGGAGCACCCGCAGGCGGGCTGCCGAGAACCGCGTCGCCGATCATGAAGGTCGCGAGCCCGCCTTTGGCGAGCGTCGGAAAGGCTTTTTCGAGCTGGGCGCCGAAGTCCGGTCCGACGACGAGTGTGTCCCGCCCACCGCCGTCCGGTCCCCAGGGGTCTTCGAAGAAGAGATCGCCCGGCGAGCCGATGACCGCCGTGTCGTTCCCGCTGCCGCCGATAGCGACGTCGTCGCCGGCACCGCCGTCGAGAAAATCGTCGCCCGGCCCGCCATCGAGCGCGTCGCGCCCCTCGCCACCGAGCAGGAGGTCGTCGCCCGTGCCTCCCGAAAGCGTGTCGTCCCCCGGCCCGCCGTCGAGCCGATCGTCGCCGTCGCCGCCGGCGAGGACATCGTCACCGCCGCCGCCGCTGATCGTGTCGTTCCCGCCCCCGCCATCGATTCGATCGTCGTGCGGGCCACCGATCAACACATCGTCCTCCCCGCCAGCGACGATCTCTTCCCCGATCGGCCCGAGATCCTCCTCGGGTCCCGAGGGCGGCGCCGCGACGGGCGGCTCCGACGTGGGCGCCGCAGCGGCCAGCGCGATCGTCACCGACGCCACAGCCTCTCCGGTGTACCCGGCCGTCCCGGCGAGCGGCACGCTCGCCGGCTCGGACCGCAAAAGACGAAGAGGCAGCTCGTCGAATCGAGCATCGCCGCCGAGCCGCGTGAGGACGGCCGTGTCGATGAGGGCGCCGGTCGTCAGAACCGACCCGGCCGCGAGGGCCGCAGGAGCACCCTCCGAGACCAGGATCGGTTCACCATTGGTGGCGAGCTCGGCGTCGTGAGCCGGCGCCGCGCCGGTCTCGGGCGGGGCGGGCCGGGGCGATTCGAACTCGGCGCTCTCGCCGCCGGAGCGCACCAGGAGCAAGCCCAAGAAGGTGGCTGACAGGGCCGCGCCGAGCCCCGCCTCCGATCCTCGCCGCCTGCTCCCGCGGCTCCCCTGCCCGTCGCCGATCCCCCCGATCCAACTCGCAACCCGGCCCGTCGTCGGTCCTCCAACGGCGATCCCCTCGATCATCGCAGCGATACCTCCGGCCTTCGGCCCTTTCGGCCGATGGTTGTCGCCCGACGACGACGGACCCCATCGCGCGGCGTCGCCCCGAGATCGCCGCACGATTTTAGGTTACCATCCCAACTGGTTTTCAGCAAACGATTCTTCAGCGGTTCTGTAACCCTCCTCGAAGGCTCGCGCGAACATGGGATTGGCCCCGTGATTTCAACTGATAGTTGAGATCGAGCGAGGGCCCTCGGCCGTCCCGGCAGCCCTCGGTGCGGGTCCCGATCGCGCTCCGGCCGCACCGTCGGCACGGGGTCGGACCGCCCGAACTCCGCCGCGGCGAACGGGGACGGCCTACCGGATCGGGGCGTCGAGCCAGCAAGATCCCCTGCGCGTCGCCCCACCGACACCGAACGAACGCCGAGCTCTCGCGAGACCCGGCACCGGGAGAGCCGCCGGAAATGCTCGTAACCGGTCCGTCGTTGACGGACCGTTAACCCATGTGATGGTAGAGGCCTGTCGAGAGAGCGCGGGGTCGGTTCGGTCTCCGGACCGGTTCCCGCCGCGATCGGGTGGCGGCTCGAGCATCTCCGGACCGCGGACGCGAAGGGTCGGTATGGTTCGCCACGGGTTCGACGGCGCAGATACCGTTGTCGCTCGGCCACACGGTCGGCGCAAACGGTGGCTCGCGAACCTCGCGCTGCTCTTGGCGAGTGCCCTCTTCTGCTCGGTGGGGTTCGAGATCACCCTCCGTCTGTTCCCGGAGTTGCTCGGCGAAGAAGCGGCGCTCCGGGTGCATTGGCTGGAGGTGGCGGGCGATACGGACAGCGAGGGCCGCGACCTCATGCTCGACGACCCCGAGATCGGGTTCCTTTACCGCCCGGGGCTCGAAGGCCGGATCGCACGAGGCGATCTCGACTTCCGGTTCCGGCTCGATTCCAAGGGGTTCCGAAATCCCGAGCCGTGGCCCGAGCCGGTCGACATCGTGGTCCTCGGCGACTCGATGGCCTTCGGCTATGGCGCCGACGACGGAGCCGATTGGGTGAGCGCGCTTCGCCGACAATTGCCCGGCGTGGCGATCGTCAATCTCGGCTTGATTGGCAGCGGGCCCATGCAGCAGGAGCGCATCTACGAACGGTACGCTGCGCGGCTGCGGCCGCCGCTCGTTCTGTGGTGTCTCTTCGGAGGTAACGACTTCGACGACGATCGGGCCTTCGCTCGATGGCTGGAGCAGGGTGCCGGCGGCTCTTACCGCCGCTTCCGCGGGCAGGGCGATCGCTGGCTCGACGACAGCCTGCTCGGCCTCGCGCAGCGGACCTATCTGTTCTGGTTCGCAACCGACCTCGCGAAGACCTTGGCACAGCGCTCACGTGGGCGGACGGTGATGCTCGAGAACGGCGAGCGGCTCCAGCTCGTGCTTCCCCGACCAGCGGGTCTCGAGCCCACGGATCTCGACCGGACGTTCGGCGCAGTCGAGCGCGTTCGCGCGCGCGTCGAAAACGACGGTGGTCGCTTGTTCGTGTTGCTGATGCCGACCAAGGAAGAGGTCTATCTCCTACTCACGGGCGAGAGCGCAGCGAGCCCCACTGCAGCCCTCGCACAGAAGCTCGCCGAGGCCAAGATACCCGCCCTCGATCTCGGCGCCGCGCTGCGCGAGCGGGCTTCCCGCAGCGGGCCGGCGCTGTATTTCGCGATCGACGGGCATCCCAATCCCACGGGTCAGGCGATCATCGCCGAGGCGGTTCGGAAGTGGGTGGCCGACCGGGTTCCGTACCTCGCCCACTCCGGATCGAAACCGCTCGGCCGCCTGCACTGAGAGGAGAGAATGGCCGGTAACTTCCACGAGCGGATCGAAAGTCACGAGCGGATCGAGGGGCCGACCGACCGCGCCTTCGGCTTGACGGTGGGCGGCATCCTCGTCGGGATCGGGCTCGTGAAGGGGTTCTTTTTCAGTGGATGGACGGTTCTGGCCCAAGGTCTCTCCGCGGTCGGTGCCATCCTCGTGGCGGTGGCTCTGGTCCGCCCGCCGCTCCTCGCCCCCCTCAATCGAGCTTGGCTCCGGCTCGGGCTGTTCCTGTTCGAGGTCGTCAACCCGATCGTCATGTTCTCGATCTATGCGACCACCGTCGTGCCGATCGGGCTTTTTCTCCGGCTGCGCGGCAAAGATCTTCTGCGCCTGCGGCGTGATCCGGCAGCTACGAGCTATTGGATCCCGCGCGAGCCGCCCGGGCCCGCGCCCGAAAGCATGCGCAACCAGTTCTGAGGAGAAGGGGTCATGACTTTTCTGGCCGAACTCTGGGCTTTCATGCGCGAGCGCAAGAAGTTCTGGCTCCTTCCCATTCTCCTGATGACCGTGTTGTTCGGCGGTCTCGTCGTGTTGACCAAGGGTAGTGCCGTGGCACCCTTCATTTACACCTTGTTCTGAGCCCGGGAGCGGAGCGGCGATGCGCATCCTCGGCATCTCGGCCTTTTACCACGACAGCGCAGCCGCGATCGTGGTCGACGGCGACATCGTCGCCGCCGCTCAAGAGGAGCGCTTCACGCGCAAGAAGCACGATTCGGGCTTTCCCGCCCGGGCGATCCGCTATTGCCTGGAAGCCGCCGGCTGCGACATGAGCGGCGTCGACCACGTGGTCTTCTACGACAAACCGTTCCTCAAGTTCGAGCGGCTGCTCGAGACCTATTTGGCGATGGCGCCCCGCGGCTTCCGCTCCTTCCGCGTGGCGATGCCGATCTGGGTCAAGGAGAAGCTCTTCCAGAAAAGCATGCTCGCCGAGGAAATTCGACGTTTGCCCGGCGGCGAGCGCTGGAACGGCTCCCTCTTGTTCACCGAACATCATATGAGCCACGCCGCTTCCGCCTATTACCCCTCACCTTTCGAACGTGCTGCGGTGCTGACCATGGACGGGGTCGGTGAGTGGTGCACGACATCGCTCGGTCTCGGCCGCGGTAACGAGCTCAAAATTTTGAAGGAGATCCACTTCCCCCACTCCCTCGGCCTCCTCTATTCCGCTTTCACTTATTATACCGGCTTCAAGGTCAATTCCGGTGAATACAAGGTGATGGGGCTCGCCCCCTACGGTGACCCGAAATACGTGAATGCGATCAAAGACCATTTGATCGATATCAAGGAAGACGGCTCTTTTCGCCTCGACATGTCCTACTTCGATTATTGCACCGGCCTGACGATGACCAACGAGAAGTTCCATCGCCTTTTCGGCGGGCCGCCGCGCAGGCCCGAGACTCCGCTGACCCAGCGGGAGATGGACCTGGCCGCCTCGATCCAGAAGGTGACGGAAGAGGTGGTCCTCAAACTCGGCCGCTCGATCGCGCGGGAAACCGGTGAACGCAATCTTTGCTTGGCGGGTGGTGTGGCGCTCAACTGCGTCGCCAACGGCAAGCTGCTCAAGGACGGCTGTTTCGAGCGGATCTGGATCCAGCCGGCAGCGGGCGATGCCGGCGGAGCACTCGGGGCGGCGCTGGCCTGTTGGCACCAGTTCCTCGACCGACCGAAGTCGGCGCCGAACGGCCAGCTCGACGGCATGAAAGGAGCCTATCTCGGCCCGGAGTTCGACCTCGCCGAGATCCGCCGCCAGCTCGATGCTTGCGGTGCCCGCTACAGCGTGCTCGAAGACGACGAGGTCGTCACCGCCACGGCCGACGCGCTCGTCGAGGGCAAAGCGGTGGGCTGGATGCAGGGCCGCATGGAGTTCGGGCCGCGGGCCCTGGGTGCGCGCTCGATCCTCGGCGACGCGCGCTCGCCGACCATGCAAAAGCTCCTCAATCTCAAGGTGAAATATCGCGAGAGCTTCCGCCCCTTCGCGCCCTCGGTCCTGCGCGAGGACGTAGCGGACTGGTTCGAGCTCGACACCGACAGCCCCTACATGCTGCTCGTCGCCGACGTCGTCCCGCGACGCCGGCGCGCCATGACCGACGAGGAAAAAGCGCTGTTCGGCATCGACAAGCTGAACGTCGTCCGTTCCGAGATCCCGGCGGTCACCCACGTCGACTATTCGGCGCGGATCCAGACCGTGCACCGCGAGACCAACCCGCGCTACTGGCGATTGCTGGAGGCGTTCAAGCAGCGGACCGGATGCCCGGTGATCGTCAACACGAGCTTCAACGTGCGGGGCGAGCCGATCGTGTGCACGCCGACCGACGCGTTCCGCTGCTTCATGGGCACCGAGATCGAACGGCTCGTGATCGGCAATTGCTGGCTCGAAAAGGAGCACCAGGATCCGTCCCTCAAGCGCGACTACAAGGACGCTTTCGAGCTCGACTGAGTGCGCCTCCGCCTCCCACCGGACCACGCCTCGCCGGCGAATCTCGCGGCCGTTGCCGAGGTGATGTCGGCCAAGGGTGGTGGCGCCGGACCCGGCCATCGCCCGCACGTCGGACGCGCCCGCTACCCTCTCACCGACCGCCCGCCGATCCCCGAACGGGAGTGGAGCAGCTGCGATCGGCTTTGGCGATCCGGTGTCGGTCGATCACCGGGCGATCGAGCCCCTGGGCCCGCGAGGATCGAGATCCGAACGCGGGACGCAGCCGCAGAGCGAGGCGCTCCCGGTCCGAGCCGGGATCCGGGCTCGTCACGCGGTCGGAAGCGAGCCCGGCTCTGGACACGCCCGGCCGCCCGGGCTTCCGCCCGCCGGGGCGCCATGGGAAAAATCCGGGGCGAGGGGGCTGGGCGTCCTCGGGCGAAGTCCGGGCGAAGCGCGATCGGCGCGGTGCTCCGGTCGGTCGAGCGAGACGGGAAAAGGCATGGTGCCACACCCGAGCCGAAGCGGGCGCCGAGAACGACCCTCTCTCGCCGGGTGGGCCGAGAGCCGCGCGCGAGCGGTGGGCCTGGGCATCCGGCCGGGCGCTTCGTCCGCGCGGCACATCGGCACGAGGAGGTCCGCCGAAGCGCTGGGTCACGATGGCAAAGAAGCGATCCGGCGAGCTTGACGAAGGGCCAACGCCACGATCGTGAGGGTGGGGTTGGCATGCCCGCCGCTCGGGAAGATCGAACTCCCGGCGATCCAGAGATTGGCCGTTTCGTGGACCCGTCCCCAGGGATCGACCACGCTCCGGCGCGGGTCGGTGCCCATGCGGGTCGTGCCCATGTGGTGCGAGGCGTCGGTGAAGCGCGGCTCCCCGTCGCCCGGCAAGAGCCGCCCGAGGCCCGTCCTTTCGAGCTCCTCCCCGAGCAGGCCTGCGAGCGCCTCCATCCCGCGCACCACTTCGGGCTGGATCCGCCAATCGAGGCGCAACATGGGCACCCCGAGCGCGTCCCGGCGGTCGGACAGCGTCACCCGGCTCTCGGGATCGAGCGGCTGTTCACAGAAATGAACCAGGACGTAGCGTTCGGCCCGCGGTCGGCGCGGCAGTCGCTCCCGCGCCGACCAGAGCAGCCGATAGGCCCAGTGCGGCAGGATCTCCTTGGGGGTCAGGAGGTAGACGAGGTCGGGCGTGCGCCCGGCGAGCACACCGCGCAGGTCGAGCCGACGGCCGGCGTGGCCGTGGCGGAGCAGGCGCTTCGCCACCTGCACGGCCACGTCGTACTGCTCGCGGGCGTAGGAGGACTGCTCGCTCTCGAGCGTCAGATGATGGTGCAGGAGGCTGCGCTCGGCGCGGATGGTAGCGGCGGCGGCGAGGCCGAGCTGGACCTTGCCACCCGGCACCGGACGGCCGCGCAGGATCGGCAACGCCGTCCCGGGCGCGAGCTCGACGCGCCCCCAAACCGCCCGCGGATGGTCCATGAAGAAGCGGCCCACGAGGCCATGGTCGTTGCCGAGCCCTTCGGGTCTGCGGTCGGTCGAAAGAAGCAGCAGCCGGGCGTTCTCGAGGCCGCCGCAGGCGAGCACGAAGGCTCGGCCGCGCGCCTCGAGATCGCGGCCTTCGAGCGTGCGCAGGCGCACGGCCTCGACCCGCCCGCCTCGGACTGCCTCGCGCAGGCCGATCGCTTGCGCCCCCAGAAGAACCCGGATCCGCGGGCTCCGCCGAATCTCGGCCGCGAAATCCCGGGCGAAGCGGCGCGGGCGGACCGCCCACAGCGAAACCGTCGGCACGAGCCGTCCGCTCGCGAGCAAGGCGCGCTCGGCCGGGCTCGCCCGCCTCAGCCAGGTCTCGGCCGCGAACGCCCCGGGCCCGGGAAGCCCCAAGATCCGCTCGGCTTCCGGATAGAGGGCTCGGAGCTCGTCCCAGGCGATCGGCCAGCCACCGTCCGGCACGGCGGGCCGCGGCGCCAGATCCTCCGGCGTGAGGCGCATCGCGCGCCCCGCCCACAGATTGCAGGTGCCGCCGAACTGGCGGAGCCGCGGCAGGTAGTTCGGGCGCATCGGCCGGCCGACGCACTCGAGCTCGTGGAGAGCCTGGATTTCCGCGTCGGGTGCGGTTCGGCCGCCGTCGATCAGGAGCACCTCTCGGCCGAGCCGTGCGAGCTCCAACGCGATCGTGATACCCGCCGCACCCGCGCCCACCACGACCACCTCGGCTGCGAGCTCGGCGCCCGGGTCGAGCTCGGCCACGTCGACCGGTTTCACGCGCAGCTTGCCTCTCGATGGCTCGGGACGAGCCGGCCGGTGCGCGCGACGTCGGCCAGAAGCCGCATGGCCGGCCGCGGCCGGCGCTCGAGCGTCGCATGGTCCACGGCGGCGAGGCCGAAGCGGGCGGTCGTCCCCTGGGCCCACTCGAAATTGTCCATGAGCGACCAGTGGAGATAGCCGCGAAGGTCGATACCCTCGGCGAGTGCGCGGGCCAGGGCCTCGAGATGGCCACGAAGATGGTCGAGGCGGAGCTCGTCGTCGGTCGTGGCGATGCCGTTCTCGGTGACGAGGATCGGCAGGCCGAGCCGTGCTACGCGGCGGAGCACCTGGAGCAGACCCAGGGGCCAAACTTCTTGCCCGAGATCGTCGAAACGGCGCGGCCCGTGATGATGCTCGTGGCAGTCGGCACCGAAAAGAAGCGCCCGACCACGCGGCTGCCAACGCACGATGCTGCGCGTGTAGTAGTTCACCGCGACGTAATCGAGCAGCGGCCGACCGTCTTCGCGAACGAGCGCGAACGGCCAATCGACGAGGAAGGCGATTCGTAGGCGGGCGGCGAGCCGATCGAGGGCGCGGGTGGGATCGCAGGGCTCGACCCAGGGAATACTGTGGGCGAAGGAGACGAGCGCGTCCGGGACCCTCGCCCGAATCCGCCGATAGGCGCGGCGATGCGCGGCACAGAGCCGACGGACCACGCGGCGAGCGAGGTCCCAGCGGCCGCGCCTGAAGGGCGGCCAGTCGCCGCTCACCCAACCGTGCTTGGCGAGCACGGTCGGCTCGTTGATCGTGATCCACCAGCGGATCCCCCGCCCGAGCCGCTCCACCACGGCATCGACGTGGTCGGCGAACCGATCGAGGGCGTCGCGAGCGAGCCAGCCGCCGCGCTCGGCGAACCAGCGCGGTGCAGTGAAATGGTGGAGCGTCACGACGGGCTCGAGGCCGCGCACCCGCAAGGCTTCGAGCACCCGGGCATAGTGCGCGAAGGCGGCCTCGTCGCGGACCCCGGGTTCGGGCTCGAGACGGCTCCACTCGAGCGAGAGACGATGGGCGTTGTGCCCGAAGGCACGGGCCAAATCGAAATCGGCTTCGTAGCGGTGGAGATGATCGCAGGCCCGGCCGGAGCGGTGCGGCAGCCGACCGCTCTCTTCCGCCGCCCACCAATCCGAAGCCCGATTGTCGCCCTCGACCTGATGCGCGGCGGTCGCGGCACCCCACAGAAAATCCCGGGGGAAGCGGAAGCTCTCCGGAATGCCCCTACCCACGACCTCGCCCCTTCCCTCGCCGACTTCCGAAGTCGCTGCCGGGGTGGCACGGCGATGCCGCACCGGCAAGGCGGTCTCTTCGTCAAAGACGCGTCACTCGGCACTGGGTCGCGCCGACGAGACGCGCGCAGGCCCGTTCGGCCTCGTCGCGATCGGCGAAGGGACCGGCCAGGAGCGGGCCGCCGCCGGCCCCGTCGCCGCCGAGCCGGGCCACGCCCGCGAGCACCTCGCCGTGGGTTCGACGCAGCTCGCGCCATCGCGCTCGGCCCTCCTCGCCGCCGGCCACGACGCCGAGCTCGACCACCCAGTCGCCGCCGCGCGCCGGCTCGATCGGCAGGGCCGGTAGCGCTCGCGCCGCGCTCGGCGGTGCCGCCGGCAGCGAGGCGAGCGAGCCCCCCGCCTCGACGGCGCCGGCATCTTCCCCGGAGACGGCAGCCCGGCGTGACAGCGGCCCGTCCCGATCGGCCGAGGACCCAGCCTCGGCCGGGCCCGCCGCCCGCTCCTCGGTCGTGGCGACCGCCTCGCTCGGCCGGCGCTCCGGCGCAGCCGCGACGGTTCGGACCTCCGCCGCGAGGCGCCCGTCCGCCTCGAGCCCGGCGACGTTCGTAACGACCTCTGCACCCGGCGGGGTCGGGGCCGGCACGGGCGCTCCGGCCGTGGTCACCGCGGGTGGCGACGAAGCCGAGCGGGACGCCGGGAACCCCGAGGAAGCCCGGTTCCGATCGCCGCTCGAGTTCGCCGCGGAGGCGGCGGGCTCGGCGGAGGGGCCGGGTTCGCTCGGGGCGGCGACCCGCGCTGCCGGCGCGGCGCTCCCCTCGCCCGGGCCCGTGTCGCTGCGCGGCATGCCCCGGGCGGCTCGCGGCGACCCGAGACCGCGGAGCGCGGTGTAATAAGCGAGCGTCGAGCGGACGTCTTTGTCGTCGAGGTCGAGCTTCAAGAGGGACTCGGCTGTCCGTAGATCACCTTTGAGGGCGTAGACGGCGGCCAGGTTGTGGCGAGCACGGGGGCTGTCCTGCGGGCCTCGGGCGAGCGGCTCGAGCTCGCCGATCGCCTCGCCGAACCGCCCGGCGAGCGCCAGCGAGAGCCCGAGATTGTTGCGCAGGGACGGGTTTTCGGGCCAGCGGGCGAGGCCGGCGCGATAGATCGCTTGCGCCTCCTCGTGGCGGCCGAGCTGGTCGAGCGCCACGCCTTTGGCGTTGAGGAGGCGGGGATCGTCCGGAGCGCGGGCGAGGCCGTCCTCGAGCGCGGCGAGCGCGGCATCGGGCCGGCCGAGTTCGAGCAGCGCACGAGCCAGCCCGCGGCTCGCCTCGGGCTCCCCGGGATCGGCCGCGAGCACGCGACGGAAAGCGTCGATCGCGTCCTGCCAGCGGCCGAGCCGCAAGAGGGCCGCACCGAGCCGGCGGGTCGCAACCCGATCCTCGGGATCGAGCGCCACGACCCGGCCGTAGAGGTTGGCGGCGGTTGCCGCGTCCCCGGCCGCGGCCGCATCGTCGGCCATCCGCAACAGGCGCTGGGTGCGGCCCGGACCCGGGCCGGCTTCGGCCTCCACGAGCCGGCCCTCGCCGACCAGAGGTGCGCAGCCCCCGCTCGCCAGGAGGGCGGCGAGCAGTAGAGCCGAAGCGGAGCGGGCGAGCAGGAACGGACGCATCGAGGCGGCAACCTCCGGAGGCTTTCCGCCTGCTCACCATGCCACCCAACCCTGAACGTTCGGTTAACGCCGCCGCTCAGTTCTCGGTGATCTTTCCGAGCAAGACCGGCCGGACAGCCCCCGTGACCTCGGGCAGCCCGGCCGGGATCCCGTCGACCCGGGCCGAGGCCAGAAGCGCGAAGGCGATCGGCTCCTTGAGACCGGCCGGGAGGCCCAGGGTGTCGCTCGCCACGACCGGCAGCGGTGCCAGCGCCTCGGCCAAGCGCCGCATGAGCTCGGGGTTGCGCACGCCGCCGCCGCTCGCCACGAGGAGCGCCGGCCGGTAGGCCCCGGGCACCCGTCGGGCGATCGCCCGGGCCACCGCCTCGACCGTGAAGGCGGTCGCCGTCGCGACGAGGTCGCACCAGGCCTGCGCGTCGGTCGGCCGGACCCTGGCGAGAAGCGCCTCGACGCAGCCGGCCCCGAACTGCTCGCGGCCGAGCGAGAGCGGCGGCTCGTGAGCGAGCCGAGGATCGGCCAGGAGCTCGTCCAGGAGCGCGCGGTCGACCCGGCCGGCCGCGGCCATCCGCCCGTCGAGATCGCAGCCGAGCCGGCCGCCGCTCGCCCGCCGGGCCAGCTCGTCGATCACCATGTTGCCCGGACCGCAGTCGAAGCCGAGCACGGGCAAGCCGCTCTCGGCCGGCGGTACGGCGCTCAAGTTCGCGATCCCGCCGAGATTGAGCGTGAGCACCCCCTCCCCGGGCCGCTCGAGGAGCCAGCGATCGACCACCGGGACGAGCGGGGCGCCGCAACCGCCGGCGGCCACGTCGTTGCGGCGGAAGTCGCTCACCACCGGGCAGCGCAGCCGTTCCGCCAGGAAAGCGGGCTCGCCGAGCTGGCAGGTGATCACCCCGTGCTCGTGGAACACGGTCTGGCCGTGGCTGCCGACGAGATCGGGCAGATAGCCGCTCGATCGGACGAGCCGCTCGAGCGCGTCGGCGAACCAGAGGCCGAGTGCCCTGTCGAGTCGGCAGGCCTCGGCGAGCGACAGGGCACCTTGCAGCTCGAGGGCCGAGCGCAAAGCGGCCGGCATCGGCTCGTGGGCGTGCGCCAAGAGCTGGAAGCGCCGCGGCACACCTCTGGGCACGCGCAGGATCACGAGGTCGAGCCCGTCCATCGAGGTGCCGGTCATGAGCCCGGCCACGATCCGCGGATCGCGGGCCGCGACTTCGGCGAGCCGACGCGGCGGAAAAGGCTCGAGCCGGCGCTCAGAGCGTGCCGGGATAGGCGCCCCCGTCGATCAGCAGGTTCTGCCCGGTGATGTAGCCGGCGTGGACGCTGCACAGGAAGGCGCAGAGTGCGCCGAACTCGGCGGGCGTGCCGAACCGGCCGGCCGGGTTGGCGGCCGCCCGTTCGGCCGCGACCTCCTCGAGCGACCGACCCTCGCGCGCGGCGGCGAGGGCGAGGGTGGACCGCAGCCGGTCGGTCTCGAACGGCCCCGGCAGGATGGCGTTGATCGTGACGTTGCGGCGGACGGCCTTGCGGGCGATCACCGCCATCGCCCCGGTGAGGCCGGCGCGCGCCCCGTTCGAAAGCTCGAGGTTCGGGATCGGCGCTTTGACCGAGGCCGAAGTGATGTTGACGATCCGGCCGAAGCCGCGGTCCATCATGCCGTAGACCGTGGCGCGCACGAGGGCGATCGGCGTGAGCATGTTGGCCTCGACCGCCCGGCGCCAATCCTCGAGCTCGAAGTCCTTGAAGTCGCCGGGCGGCGGGCCGCCCGCGTTGTTCACGAGGATGTCCGGCTCGGGGCAGGCGGCGAGCAGCGCCCGGCGCCCCTCCTCGGTGGTGACGTCGCAGGCGACCGTGGTGACCGGGACACCCGTGGCGGTGCGGATCTCGTGGGCAGTCGCCTCGAGCGCCTCCTTGCCGCGGGCGCAGATGGTGAGCGCCACACCCGCCTCGGCGAGGGCCCGGGCGCAGGCTTTTCCCAATCCCTTGCTCGCCGCGCAGACGATGGCCTTGCGGCCGCGGATACCGAGATCCATCGAGGTCCCCTCCTCTAGCCTTCCGATGCCGCTCGGCTCTCCGCCTCGGCCGTTTCGAGCTCGGCCAGAACCGCCCGGGCGAGGGCCGGGCCGATCGCCCGCCGGGCGACCAGCGAAGCGCGGTCGAGGGCGCGGACGAGCTTTCGGGCGAAGGCGAAGGAGCGTTCCATCCGCGCGACCAAGTAGGCCACGACCTCGGGTTCGGCGCGCAGCCCGCGGTCGGCGAATTGCTTGACGAGGAGCGCGGACAAGAGCGCGTCGTCCGGCGGTTCCACGGTGACGGTGCGCAGCGCGGCGAGCCGCGAGCGCAGATCGGGCAAAGCCGGTGCCCAGAGCGGGGGCGCGGCCCGCGCGGCCAACAAGAGATGGCCGCCGCGTTCGACCACGGTATTGAGCAGATGCAGGAGCGCTCGCTCCTCGACCACGAGGTCGGCATCGTCGCAGAAGGCCGCGCTGGCCTCGCCCAGGCGCGAAAGGGCGGCGCTCGGGCTCGCGAGATCCTGGCCGCGCAACCGCACGGCGTTCGCCCGGGCCGCCCAGATGGCGCCCAAATGGCTTTTGCCGCTCGCTTCCGGGCCGACGAGGAGCAGAACCGGGCCGGGCCAAGCCGGCCAGGCGAGCACGGCCTCGAGCGCGGCGGCGTTGCAGGGTGCCGGCAAGAAGTCCTCGAGCCCGAGCCCTTCGCTCACCGGCAGGTCGAGAGCGAGTTGTCGGGGCGGCCGCACCGCCGGCCGAGCGTGCGGCGGGGGAGCCGCGTCGGCGAGCCCGCTCACCTGGCCGAAGAGGCACTGGCGGCGAGGCGCAGACCGGCCGCCACGTAGGCGGCGGCCGAGGCGAGGGTCACGACGGCGGCCGCCAGGACGAGCAGCTCCACGACACGATCGACCTCGGCGATGCCTGCCGCCCCGCCGAGCACGAAGCCCAGGAGCACGAGCTGGAGGAAGGTCGAGATCTTGCCGATGACGAGCGGCTCGATCCGGAACCGCGCCAAGCGGCTGCGGAGGATCACGGCCCCCACCACCAAAATGACGTCGCGGCCGATCGCCAGCGCCACGAGCCAAGCCGGCACGAGGTCGGCCCGGGCGAGGACCAGGAACAGGCAGCCGACCAGGAGCTTGTCGGCGACCGGGTCGAGGGCCGCGCCCACCGAGCTCGGCCGGGCCCAGCGCTTGGCGACGTAGCCGTCGGCCACGTCGGTCAACGCGGCGGCGAGGAACAGCCAGAAGGCGAACTCGAAGCGGTCCTGGAGGACGAGGACGGCGAGCGGGCCGGCGCTCACGAGCCGGCCGGCGGTGAGGATGTTGGCGAGCTGGCCGAGCAGCGCGCGACCGGCGATCGCGAGCGCCGTGCTCACCGTGGTGCCGCGGCCGGCGGGACGCCCGCTGCGCGCAATCGCCATCCACCCCCCTCCTCGGCGAGCACGAGCCCGCGTCTTCCGAGACCTTCACGCAGCCGGTCGAGATCGCCGAGATGCCGCAGCACGAGCTCGGCCCGGTCCCGCGCGATCGCCACGATCCGGACCTCGCGGATCTCCGGCAACGTCTCCAGCTCGCGGCGTATTTGAACCCAGCCGGCGAGATCGGCAAGCGGCACGGTGAGCGGCAGCTCGACGAGCCGGTCGCTGCGGACGAGCCCGCCCCGCCGCCAAGTCTCGACCAGCCGGGTCGCCGCCGCCCGGGCCGCCGCATCGTAGGGCTCGCCGAGCGCCGGCGCCGGGGCGAGCGGGGCCGGGTCGCCGCGCAGCACGCCCCCGCCGGCGAGGAAGCGCACCGTAAGGGCCGCGGCGGCGGCCCCCGGCGGCGGACTTCCCGACTCGACGATCGCGACCACCGCGTCGGCCGCGCCGTAGCGGGCCGCCAAGCGATCGAGTGGGGCCCGATCCCCGGCCTCGACAGCCCCGGGGGGCAGCGCCGCGAGGTCGGCCAGATCGCCGAGGGGCAGGACCAGGCGCACCGCCCGCTCGCCGGCCGCGACCCGCTCCCAGGCTTGCCACCAGGGCTCCTCGCGCGCCCAGAGGACGAGCTCACCCGCCCGCCGCTCGGCCGGGATCACGAGCAGCACGGGGACAGCGGTCGGCTCGAGCATCGCCACGCCGCGGCCGGCCAACAGCGCGCTCACCTCGTCCGGATCGAAGGCGACGTTCAAGGTCCCGAGCCAGCGGTTCGGGGCGACCTTCTCCTCGGCGATTTCGTAGCTGCGCACGTAGCGGGCGATCGGTAGCGCCTGGACGGAGGGCAGCCGGGCCCGGTCCTCGGGCGGGGCGAGCCGCTCGAGCAGCCGGCGCAAGCCCTCCCGTTGGGCCTCGTCGATGCCCTTCTGACGCGCCGCCACGGCGTTCTCGGCGGTGACGTCGACCGCGATGCCGGTCTCGGTCCACCAATCCTGGGCCCGGACGGTCACCGCCAGGAGGAGGCCGAGCAGGATCGCCACGACCGGCCGTGCAGCGGCGCAGAGCCACATGGACACGCTCCCGAAGACGCCTAAGCTCGCGCGGCGCGCCGGCCCGCGAGCGCGCGGAGCTGACCACGGGCGAGACCATGCATCAAGGGACCGGAGGCGCCGACCGTTACCGCGAGGCGGGCGTCGACATCGAGCGCGGCGCCGCCCTGGTCGAGCGGATCCGGCCGCTCGCCCGGGCCACCCGACGGCCGGGCAGCGAGGCCGGGCTCGGCGGCTTCGGCGCGCTGTTCGATTTGGCCGCCTGCGGCTATCGCGATCCCTTGCTGGTGGCCACGACCGACGGGGTGGGCACCAAGCTGCTTTTGGCGATCGCCGCGGACCGGCTCCAGGGGATCGGCGTCGACCTCGTCGCCATGTGCGTGAACGACCTGGTCGTGCAGGGAGCGGAGCCGCTCTTCTTCTTGGACTATTTCGCGACCGGGCGGCTCGAGCTCGACCGGGCGGAAGCGGTGCTGCGGGGCGTCGCGGCCGCCTGCCGGGAGGCCGGCTGCGCCCTCGTCGGCGGCGAGACGGCCGAGATGCCCGGCCTTTACGCGCCCGGCCATTTCGATCTGGCCGGCTTCGCGGTGGGCGCGGTCGAACGCGACGCCGTGCTTCCTCGGCCGCGGATCGAGCCGGGCGCCCTGTTGCTCGGACTGCCTTCCTCGGGCGTGCACAGCAACGGCTTCTCGCTCGTCCGATTGATCCTCGCCGAAACCGGCACGGCCCTCGAGGCGGAAGCGCCCTTCGCCCCCGGCCGGAGCTTCGCCGACGTGCTGCTCGAGCCGACCCGGATCTACGTCAAAGCCGGGCTCGCCGCGGCGCGCACGGGCGGGGTGCTGGCGATGGCCCACATCACGGGCGGCGGGCTCGTCGAGAACCTGCCGCGCGTCCTTCCCGAGGGTGTGGTCGCCCGGCTCGACGCGCGCCGTTGGCCCTTGCCGCCCGTGTTCGCGTGGCTCGCCCGAGCCGGTGGGCTCGAACGGGCCGAGCTCGCTCGCACCTTCAACGCCGGGCTCGGCCTCGTCCTGGTCGTCGATCCCGGCAAGCTCGCCGAAGTGCGCACCGCCCTCCGGAGGGCGGGCGAGACGGTCTTCGAAATCGGCCGGATCGAGCCCGGGTCGGGTCCGGCTCGGGTCCTGCTCGACGGCGTGGAGGCGGTATGGCCCGGCGCGCCACCGCGGTCTTGATCTCGGGCTCGGGGAGCAACCTCCAAGCCCTCCTCGATGCCGCTCGTGATCCCGCCTACCCGGCCGCGATCCGGCTCGTCGTCTCGAACCGTCCCGAGGCCTTCGGCCTCGAGCGGGCGCGCCGGGCGGGTGTGCCGGCCGTGGTCGTCGATCACCGCGCCTTCCCCTCGCGCGAGGCGTTCGAGGCCGAGATCGAGACGGAGCTGCGGACCGCCGGGATCGAGCTCGTCTGCCTCGCGGGCTTCATGCGCGTCTTGACCGCCGGCTTCGTCGAGCGCTGGTGGGACCGGATGCTCAACATCCATCCCTCGCTCTTGCCCGCCTATCGCGGCCTCCACACCCACGCCCGGGTGCTCGCCGACGGCGCCGCGGTGACCGGCTGCACCGTGCACCTGGTGCGGCCGGAGCTGGATGCCGGGCCGATCCTGGTTCAAGGCGTGGTGCCGGTCCTACCGAACGACGATGCCGAGCGGCTCGGCCGGCGGGTCCTCGAGGTCGAGCACCGCGCCTATCCCCGGGCGCTCGCGATGCTCGCCTCGGGCCGGGTCCGGGTCGAGGGCGAGCGAGCGATCCTCCTCGACGAGCGCCCGGGTGAGCGGCTCGTCCTGCACCCCGAGCTCGGCCGACCGGGCTGAGGCTCGAGGCCTCAGCGGACGATCAGGACGCTGCAGCGGGCGTGTTCCGCGACCCGTTTCGAGACGCTGCCGAGGAGTGTCGCCACGAGCCCGGTCCGCCCGCGCGAACCCACGACCACGAGGTCGGCGCCGAGCCGCTCCGCCGTGGCGAGGATCGCCGGTGCGGGCGAGCCTTCCTCGACGAGCGTCTCGACGGCATCGACGCCCTTCGCGAGGAGCCGCTCGCGGCCGTCGCGTACGAGCTCGTCGCCCGTGAGCCGCTCGCTTCGCCAGCGGGCGAGCTCCTCCTCGAAGGGGATTCGTTCCGCCCGGGCGAAGGCCGCGAGCCCCGGAGGCGGCGGCTCGGGCGGGACGACGTGCAACAGATCGACGCGGGCGCCCCAGAGACGTGCGAGATCACCGGCCCAATCGAGTGCCTTCCACGCCGGCTCGGAGCCGTCGATCGCCACGAGGATCCGCTTCATGTCCCTCCCCTTCCGCGCGGTCGTTTCGTTGTCGGGCGATCCTAGCGTGCCCGCACGGGCGGTGCAGCCCGCTTCGCGCCGGGCTCCGCCGTGCTAGGAGGGCGCATGAAGGATGGATTCGAGCCGCTCGACCGGCTCCTGGCGACCGCGAGCGGGGCCGACGTGGCGATCGCCCGGGCAGTGGCCGGCGAGCGCGATCCGCCGGCCGAGCCGCCGCCCCTGCCGCCCCGGCGGCGCTGAATGTCCCGGCCTCAGCCGGTGATCTCGATCGCCGCGAAGAAGAAGGCGATTTCCCTTTCGGCGTTCTCGGCGCTGTCCGAGCCGTGCACCGAGTTGGCCTCGATCGATTCGGCGAAATCCTTGCGGATCGTGCCGGCTGCCGCCTTGGCCGGGTCGGTCGCGCCCATCACCTCGCGGTAGCGCTGCACCGCGTTCTCGCCTTCGAGCACCTGGACCACGACCGGGCCGCTCGTCATGAAGCGGCAGAGGCTGTCGAAGAACGGCCGCTCGCGATGCACGGCATAGAACGCTTCGGCCTGCTCGCGGGTGAGCTTCAAGCGCTTCTGCGCGACGATCCTGAGCCCCGCCTGTTCGATCCGGGCGTTGATCGCGCCCGTGAGGTTGCGGCGGGTGGCATCCGGCTTGATGATCGAGAGCGTCCGCTCGACGGCCATGGTCGGGTTCCGATCGGCTGGTGGGGACGAGGCGGGGCGCCGGCGCGGCGCGGGCGCGTCCTAGCAGCGCCCCTGCTGGCAAGGAAGAGGCGAGCGACCGCCGGCCGCGCGTCGATGCCTCCGGAGCCCGATGGGCCCCTTGACCGGGCGTTCCATGTCGCCACTGAAACGGTGGGAGGCGGTTGCCTCGGCGGCCGCACGCGATACAACCCGGAGACATCCAGTGCGCGCTCCTTTCCTGCTCGCCACGCTCGTGCTCACGACCGCAATCGTCGCGAGCGCGCCCTCGCGCGCGACGGAAACCGTGGCACCCGCGACGGTCGTGCTCGACCCGGTCGCGCTCGATCGGGTGACGGCCGCCGCCGGCGCTTCGGCCGAACTCCCTCTCGCAACTCTGCCGCGGCCGCAGGTGCAGCCGGATCCGCCGGGGCGGCCGCGCGATCTCTGGCGCTGGCTGCGCTGGCGGATCGGCTGTGCGCTGCCCGGCCGGGTGTGCATCCAGGGCTGAGGACGACGACCCTCGATTCGATGGACGCGCCCCTACCGGTGGGCTGACGGGCCGCCGGTTGCGATCGCGGCCGAGCCCGCGCCTCGGGCGGGGCGGGCCTCGTCGGCGTGCCGCGGCGCTTCATTCCCGGACCGCCGGCGGGGGGCTCGGCTCTGGCCCCTCGGAGGATCGCAGCGGGGTCGCCAACACTTTGTCGATGCGCCGGCCGTCCATGTCGACCACCTCGAAGCGCCAGCCCAGGGCTTCGCAGGCATCGCCGGCCCTGGGCAGCCGGCGCAGCCGGTCGAGCACGAGGCCCGCCACCGTGTGGTAGTCCCGCTCGGCCGGCAGCTCGAGGCCCAAGAGTTCGGCCGCGGCGTCGATCCCCTTGGCACCGTCCAAGAGCCAAGAGCCGTCGGGTCGGCGGACCGCATCCGGCTCCGCGGCGGCACCTGGGCCCGGCAGCTCGCCGGCGATCGCCCCCAAAACGTCGGCGCTCGTCAGGAGGCCCTCGCAAGTGCCGTACTCGTCGACCACGAAGACCATGTCGAGGTCGGTCGTCCGTAAGGCCGCGAGGGCCGCGAGCACATCGGCCCCTTCGTGGAGCGCCGGTGGGGTCCGCGCGAGCCGCGCCGGGTCGGGGGTGCGGCCAGCGGCGAGTTCGGCCATCACGTCTTTGGCCCGCAGGACACCCGTGACCTCGTCGACTCGGCCGCGGCCGACCGGCAGCCGACTGTGCGGGCTCCGCACGAGACGGGCCAGGACTTCGTCGAGCGGTCGGTCGAGGTCGAGCCAGTCGATCTCGTGCCGCGGGGTCATGATCGCCCGGACCGGCAGATCGCCGAGCCGCAGGACACGACCGATCATCCGCTTCTCTTCCGGCTCGACCACACCGGCGCTCTCGGCCTCGGCGACGAGTGCCCCGATCTCCTGCTCGCTCGGGGCTTCGGTCGGCTCCGCCGCCCGGCCGAAGAGGCGCAGAACGGTGCGCGAGGAGCCTTCGAGGAGGGCCACGAGCGGACCGACGAGGCGGGTGAACAAGATCATGGGACCGGCCACCCGCGCGGCGATCCGCTCCGGCCGGGCGAGCGCCAACTGCTTGGGGACCAGCTCGCCGAGGATCAGCGTCGCGTAGCCGATCACCAGAACCACGATCCCGACCGCGACGAACTCGGCGGCCTCGGGGCCGGCGCCGAACGCGACCAGGCCCTCCGCCAACCGTTGTGCCAAGGTCGCGCCGCCGAACGCACCGGCCAAGAGGCTCAGGAGCGTGACGCCCACCTGAACGGCCGAGAGAAAACGCGCCGGGTTTTCGGCGAGCGCCAGAGCACGTGCTGCCCCCGGCGCGCCCCCCTTCGCCATGGCTTCGAGCCGGGCTCGGCGCGACCGCACGACGGCGAGCTCGGACATGGCGAAAAAGCCGTTCAACGAAACAAGGAGTAGGATCACGAGGAGTTCGAGGAGCACGTCGACATCCCTCGACGCTGGCGAACGATCCCTGAACCGGCCGACGATCAGCCGCGCGCGAGCGCCGCGATCGCCGCCTCGACGCCACCTCGGCCGTGGGGCACGGCGGCTTCCATCAAGACGAGCTCGAGAACGCCCAGGGCACCCAGGATCATCGCCTCGTCGAGATCGCCCAGATGGCCGATTCGCAGCAGGCGGCCGCGGAAAGGCCCGATGCCGCCGCCGAACGCCACACCGTAGCGCTCGCGGCAGCGCTCGCGCAGCCTTTCCGGGTCGATCTCGGGGGCGAAGGTGAGCGCGGTCACGGTGTCGGCACGGGCCTCGGGATCGAGGCAGTGGAAGCCGATCGCCCCCGCCTCCGCCCAGCGGGCGACCGCCGCGCGGACCGCTCGGGCGAAACGGCTGTGCCGCGCGAACACGGCCGGGAGCCCTTCTTCGAAGAGCATATCGAGGGCCTCGCGGAGTCCGAAAATCATTTGCACGGGCGGCGTGCCGTAGAACCGCTCGTAGGACTCCGTCCCGTCGCGGCTGCGCCAATCCCAATATTTGCGCGGCAGGCCGCCGGTCCGCGCGACCTCGAGAGCGCGCGGGCCGGCAGCCACGAACGAGAGTCCGGGCGGCAGCATGAGCCCCTTTTGCGAGGCCGCGAGCACGAGGTCGATGCCCCAGGCGTCCATCTCGAGCGGGATCGAGGCGAAGGAGGCGATCGCATCGACCACGAGAAGTGCCGAGTGGCCGGCCGCGCCGAGGGCGGCGCGTAAGGTCCGCGGATCGTGGCGGATACCGGTCGAGGTCTCGACGTGTACGGCGAGAACCGCCCGGATGCGTCGGTCGCGATCGGCCCGGAGTGCGGCCTCCACCGCCTCGGGGTCGATCGGTCGACGCATGTCGGTCGGGACCCGGACGACAGGGATGCCGAGCGCTTCCGCCATTTCCGCCCAGCCGATCGCGAAGCGGCCCGTCTCCGGCACGAGGACCGCTTCGCCCGGGCTCACGAGATTGACGCGCGCCGCTTCCCAGGCGCCGTGGCCGAGGGCCGCGTAGGCGTAGACGCGCCCGGCGGTGCCGAGCATGCGGGCGAGATCGTCGAGACAGCGCGCGACGAGCTCGGCGAAGGCAGGGGTGCCGAAATCGACGCTCGGGCGGTGCATGGCGCGCAGCACGCGCTCCGGAATGTTCGTGGGTCCCGGCAGCTGCACGAGCCCTCGTCCGCGGCGGACCACGCTTCCCTCCCCGCTCGCTTTCACGGCGAGCGCACCGTGCCGGCGCGCGCCGGGCCGCGCAAGCGGAGGACCAGCCGGTCACGGTCCCACGGGCTCCGCCGCGACCGCGCGCGATTGCCCGTCGCGGCGCGGGACGGCCACGGGGTTCTCCGCGGCGGCGGCTGATCCGGGCGCGCCGTGCGGCGTACCAGCGGAGGGACCATCCGACGGAGCGCCGCCGTGACCCCGCGACCCACCGCCTTGCTGTGGCTGGTGCTGTTGACCCTGTCGATGCCGCTGCGCGCCCAGCCCGGCGGCCTCGACCCCACGCTCGTCGCGCGGACCGGGCGCCCGAACGATCGCCTGCTCTGCCCGGAAGGCTTCTGCCGCGCGCCGGCCGACGCGCCGGCCCCGATCCTGGAGGCCGCCCCCGAGCGCGTGCTCGAGGCCTGGAAAGCGGTGATCGAAGCGGCGCCGCGAACCGTGATCGTCCACTTCGATGCGCGCGAGCTGCGGCTCGTGGCCGAGCAGCGCTCCCGGCTGTTCGGCTTCGTCGACACGATCGCCGTCAAGGTGCTGCCCCTGCCGGACGGGCGTACGAGCTTCGCCGCCTACAGCCGCTCCGAGACGGGCTATTGGGATCTCGGCGTGAACGCCGCCCGGCTCGACGAGTGGACGCGGGCCGTGGTCGAACGCCTGGCGCCGCCACCCCGATCCTGAGCCCCACCGCGCGGCTCGGCGCCGACCCCGGCGCGAGCCGGCACCGGCGGCCGGCGGCGAGCCGCGGATCGGCCGTCGGTCCACGGTGAGGCATCCTCACCTTTCTCCGCCCGACACGGCGGCAAGGGCCACCCTGCCGCCGTGGCTTGCGATCTCGGTCCGAGCCTGGCTCCCTGCCCCGGCGGCGAGGCGGGGGATGGAAGGGAGGGCCGGGCCATGCGGGGAGCAGGGGGTGATCTCCTGATCCGGTTGCGGCGACCGATGACCGGTGCGGCCGCTTTCGGCCTCTTCTTCGTGGCCTGGGAGGCGACGGTCCGGCTACTCTCGCTGCCCGATTACCTGCTGCCGCCCCCTTCCTCGGTCGCGAGCGAACTCGCCGGCCGCTGGCCGCGGGTGATCGATGCGGCGCGCGTCACGGGCTCCGAGATCCTCGCGGGCGACGCGCTCGCGATCCTCTCGAGCGTGCCGCTCGCCCTTCTGATCGCCGGTTCACGGCTGGTCGAGCGGGCGATCGTCTCTTAACGTTCGCGCCGAGCGGCGGCAGTTTCGGCCGAACGGGCGCGGCCCACGCGAGCAAACGCGCGACCGGCACCGGCGGAGCGCTCCTGCGCGCAGCGACGGGCTCGGCTGCGGCGCGACCGCGCCCGAGCCCGGATCGCGGCTCGGGAAGGGGGCGACATGACACTCTTCGGCGAAGGCTTCATCGCCATCTGGTCGAACATCCGCGAAGAAGGGCTCGAGACCTTCTACGCTTGGCACGACAACGAGCACGTGGCCGAGCGCGTCGGCATCCCGGGCTTCCTGCGCGGCCGTCGCTACGTCGCCGTGGACGCCCCGGTCCGCTTCTTCATGTGCTACGAAACGGTGAGCCCCGAGGTCCAAGTCGGCACGGATTATCTGAACCGTTTGAACGCGCCGACCGAGTGGACCCGTGCGGCGCTCAGCCATTTCTACGACACGACCCGCAACCTCACCCGCAAGGTCTTCAGCCAGGCCAAAGGCGACGGGGCCGAGATCGTGGCGGCCGGCATCGACGCGCCTGGGCGGACCCTCGACGAGCTGCGCCGCCGCCTGCTCACGGGCCTCCTCCCCGAACTCTTCCTCGAGCACGGCATCGCCGGGGTGCATTGGTGCGAGACCGACCGCGCCCGCTCGTCGATCGAGACCGCCGAGAAAAAAGGTCGTGCGGTGGGCGTGTGCGACGCGGTCGTCTTGATCGAGAGCTCGCGGCCGGGGCCAGCTCGGGCCGCCCGCGCCCGTCTCGTCGAAACGCTGGCCGGCGTGCCGGGCGTGACGACCCCGGTAGCTCCCGGTCATTTCCGGCTCGAGTTCGAGAAAGTGAAGCTCGCCGTCTGAGCCCGGTCGTCCGGGCCGGGAGCGACGAAGCCCCCGCGCGCCGAGAGCAGGGCCTCGCCTCGATCCGGGTGAGCCACGATCTCCTGGCGCTTCCCGATGGTCGAGCGGACGGCGATCGCGCGCCGGGACCGGACCGTCGAACCACGGGCCGGCGATCGGTGCGTCCGCGGCGCGCTCGTTCCTTCGGGGACGGCTGCTCCGGGCTGCGAGCCGCACCTTCGACCGCGAGGTCGTGTGCATCCTCGTGGCCGACGATCGCGCGGGCTCGGCCGACTCCTCCAACGCGTGTGCGGCCCCGGGACGACGGCGGTCCGCTCAGCCGACCTCGATCGTGCCCTCCATGACCGGGACAGCGCCGCCCGCGACCCGTGCCTCGACGACCCGGCCGGCACGTTTGAGGGCGTGGGCGGCGAGGAAGGACGGCCGGCCCATTTCGACCCCTTGCTCGATGTGCCAGGCGAAATCCCCGTCCGTCCGAGGATCCCTAGTCGCGAGCATTCCCGCGAGCGCGGCGGCGGCCGAGCCCGTGGCGGGATCCTCGTGCACACCTGCCGCGGCCGCGAACATCCGAGCGCGCACCTCGATCCCGCGGCTGCCGGTCGCTCGCGTGAAGAGGTAGACGAGCGGCTCCTCAAGGTCGGCCGAAAGCGCGCGCAACCGGTCCACATCGGCGAGCCGTGCACGCCCGAGGGCGCCGAGATCCACGAGCTCGACCATCAGGAACGAAAGGCCGGCGCCGGCCACACAGGGCATAGGCCCGTCGGCGACGAGATCGACCGGATCGAGGCCGAGGCCCTGGGCGATCGGCTCGACCGCCAGGCGGGGGCCGTGGCTCGGTCGGTGCGGTGCCGTGAGCTCGGCGCGGACCGGCTTTCTCCCCTCGAAGAGGATGGTCACCGGGACCGGCCCGGCGTTTTCCTCGAGAACGAGGCGCGCTTTGCCGTCCGCGCCCGGGACCACGCGGCCCTCCCGGGCGAGGTGAAGCGCCGTCCCGATCGTCGGATGGCCGGCGAAGGGGACTTCGAGGGCGGGGGTGAAGATCCGCAGTCGCGCCACGTGCGCGGTATCGTCCGGCGGCAGCAGGAACACCGTCTCGGAAAAGCCGAACTCGCGGGCGATCGTCTGCATCCGCTCGGCCGGCAGACCGACGGCGTCGGTGACGATCGCGAGCGGGTTGCCGGCGAAACGCCGGTCGGTGAAGACGTCGAGCGTCACGAACCGGTAGCGCAAAGCGTTCTCCCTCGCCGATCCGGCTCAGCCCGGCCGGAAGCAGCACACGAGCTTGATCTCGACGATCCGTCCCTCGCCCGAGCGCTGGTCGGGTGGCGCCATGCCGGCTTGGAACCGGCCGGCCAAGCGTTCCGGAGGCAGGCCCTGGCGTGCCAGGGTTTCGACCACCACCGCCATGCGCAGGAGCGCTTTCTCCCAGGCGGTGACGTCGAGCCCGTCGGTCGAGGCGGCGGTCGCCGCGAAGCTTTCGACGAGGATGAGCCAATCGCGGTCGTTCGGCACGTTGCGGACCGCTCGGGCGAGGCCGAGGACGGCCTGCTCCAGCTGGCGTTCCCCCTCCGCGTCGAGCTCGGTGCCGCCGGGCGGGAACGCGACCTCGCCCGCGAAGAGGAACCCGCCGCCCGATCGGCCGGCCAGGAGTGCTTGATCGAGCCCGGCCACGGTCGAGGCGCGGTAGCGGGTCCGGGTGTCGGCTTGCGCGGCCAGCGCCTCGGACAGTCGCAGCGACAGATCCTCGATCTGGGCGTTGGCGAGAACGAGCTGCCGCTCCGCCGACCACCAGAGGGCCACCGCACCGACGGCGACGAGCGCGAGGGCCACCGCGGTGAGCACGGCACCGAACGACCAGCCCCCTCGACGCGGTGTGAGCCGCGGGCTGCGGTTCGCCCGCCGGGCGCGGTCGGCCTTACCGATCGTGCGCTCGGTGCGCTCGCGGGCGGTGCGCGACGCGCTCTCGTCGTAGGCGCGCCGGCGCAGCGGATCGCGCAGCACCTCGTAGGCTTCGACCAAAAGGCGGAACCGATCCTCGTCCGCCTCGGGGCCCCCGTGGTCCGGGTGCCAGAGCTTGGCGCGTTCACGGAAGGCGGCTTTGAGCTCTTCGGCCGTAGCGTCTCGACCGACGCCGAGTGCCCGATAATAGCCCTTGGGATCGTCGACCGGATCCATGCCACGCCCGAGCGGAGACACTCGCTCTATAGGCGGCGCGGGCGCGGCTCGGCAACCGCGGCCCGGCGCTTGCCGGCGGTTCTTGCGACCCTCATGCTCGGCCCGGAGGAGAACGGAGCGAGGCGTGCCGACGCGGCTTTTGCGGATCCCGACCGGATTCGTCGCCCCGGTGCCCCGCTCGTCGGCGCGGCGCCGGCGGCGGCCGCCGGATCGACAGCGCGCTCGGCTCTATCGCTGGGAGCAGGCGGTGGTCTTTCCGGGCCGCGACCAGCTCCTCGACCTCGCGGCTTGTCGCTCGCTGGTCGAGGCGGTCTATCGTTGGGCCGAGGCCGACCGCGCCGGTTCACCCGGCTGGGCGCCACCTCGGGTGACCGACGGGCGCGGGCGTCGCCACGCCTGTGGCTCGCGCGAGGTCGTCAAACTGCCGCGCTGGGCGCGTACCGCCCCGATCGTGCTCCACGAATGCGCCCACGGACTCGCGCCCGATCAGCACGGTCCGCGCTTCGTCGCAGCCTATGTGGCGCTGCTCGAACGGTTCCTGGGCATGGACGGGACGGCATTGCGGGCGAGCCTGGCGGCCGCCGGGATCGCCTGCGGCGAAGCTCGGTACGGCCCGACCGGCCGCCTGGAGCTGCGCGCCGCTCAGGCCGGCCGCTCACCTACGAAGGTCATGAAGCGTTCGACGCGGCCACCCGTGCCGAAAGCCAGGACGTCGTAGCGCTCGGGCGCGGGCGACGGCATGCCCGGCGAGCCCGCGGGCATGCCGGGCACCGCGAGCCCCCTCACCCACCGTGGCCGGTCCGCCAACAGGCGGCGGATGGCCAGCGCCGGGACGTGGCCCTCGATCAGGAGGTCCGCGAGCCGCGCCGAATGGCAGCCGGCCAGGCTCTCCGGTATGCCGAGCCGGGCGCGGATCGGGGCGAGGTCGGCGTGCTCGCTCGTCCGGGTCGAAAAGCCTTCGGCCTCGAGATGGCGGGCCCAGAGCGTGCAGCAGCCGCAGCCGCGCAGCTTCCAGATCTCGACCAGCTGCGCCGCGGCGGCGGCCCGTGACGCGAGGGCGGCCGTGGCGGCGAGCAGTAGCGCGCGGCGGGTGAGCGGCATGGGCCGGGTGAGCGGCATGGGCGATCTCCTTCAGCCGACCTCGACCAGGGCCATCATGCCCGAGCCCTGGTATTCGAGCACGTGACAATGCAGCATCCAAAGGCCAGGATCGTCGGCCACGAACGCGACCTCGACCCGCTCACCCGGGACGACGAGCACAGTGTCGCGCCGGGGCCGGCCGGGCTCCTCGCGGCCGTCGCAAGCGAGCACGCGGAAGGTGTGACCGTGCAAGTGGATCGGGTGCGGGAAGGCGGTCCGGTTGAGGATCGCGAGGCGGTGGCTGCGGCCGAGCCCCAGGCGCAGGAGCGGCGGCTCGTGGCCGTGCCCGTGCTCGGCCATGGCCCGGCCGTTGATGGTCCAGAACGAACCTCGGGCGAAGAGCGCCCGACGCCGCGCGGGTCGGGCGGTGGCCGTCGCGAAGCGGGTTCCGGGCCGCGCAGCGTCGGCCCCGGCACGGTGCCGTCGTAAGCCCACACCTCCGTCGAGGGCCAGCCCTCGCCGACGAGCTCTACGCGAGCGGGCGCGGCGCGCAGGCGCCGCGGCTCGGAGCCTGCACCGGCCAGGCGGGCGAGCGGTGCGGTAGCTGCCAGGCGAGCAGCACCCGGCGGGCCAGCCGCGGCCCGCTCATCCTGCGGCATCCCGTGCCGGTCGCCAGCGGCGCAGACGCAGTGCGTTGGCCACGACCGAAACGCTCGAAAGTGCCATGGCGGTGCCCGCGAGGGCCGGGGAAAGGAGACCCAGCGCCGCGAGCGGCAGGGCCAGCACATTGTAGAGGAAGGCCCAGACGAGGTTCTGGCGGATCGTCCGGCGGGTCGCCGCGGCGATCTCGAGGGCGGCTGCCACGAGCCGCGGGTCGGGCCGCAAGAGGGTCAAGCCGGCGGCGGCATGCGCCGCGTCGGCGCCGCCGCCCATCGCGACCCCGACATCGGCAGCGGCGAGCGCCGGGGCGTCGTTGACGCCGTCGCCGACCATCGCCACGACCCGCCCCTCGGCACGGAAGCGCTCGATCGCCGCGACCTTCTCGGCGGGCAAGAGCGGCGCTTCGACGCGCGGGATGCCGACCGCCCGCGCGACCCGCTCGGCGGTCGCCCGCAAATCGCCGGAGAGGAGTGCCGTGGCGAGCCCGCGCCGGTGCAGAAGTGTCACCGCCTCGGCCGCCTCGGGCCTGAGCGCGTCCTCGAGCGACAAGAGACCGGCGAGCTCGCCGTCGACCGCCACCCAGGCGAGGCTGCGGCCGGCGGCCGCTTCGGACCGCGCACGCTCGGCGAGGGGCTCGGTGGCGATCCCGACCTCCTCGAGGAGTTCGGCCCGACCGATCCGGATCACCCGTCCCTCCACCCGCGCGACGAGCCCCGAGCCGGGTCGTGCCTCGAAGGTCTCGACCGGTGGCAAGGCCAAGCCGCGCTCGGAGGCTGCTCGCGGGATCGCTCGGCCGAGCGGGTGCTCGCTCCCCTGCTGGGCGGCAGCCACGAGCCGAAGGAGCGATTCCTCCGACCTGCCCAGGGGATGCAGCGCGACCAGCTCGGGCCGGCCGACGGTGAGCGTGCCGGTTTTGTCGAAGGCCACGAGGTCGACCGCGTGCGCCCGCTCGAGGGTAGCGATGTCACGGATCAGAATGCCCGCCCGCGCCGCCGCCCCGGTCCCGGCGACCAGGGCCGCGGGTGTGGCCAGACCCAGCGCGCAGGGGCAGGTGACCACCAACACTGCCACGGCAGCCGGCAGAGCCCGCTCAAGGCCACCCCCGGCGGCGAACCACGCGAGAAAGACGAGCGCCGCGAACGCGACGACCGCCGGCACGAAGACCGCGCTCACCCGGTCGACCAGCCGCTGGATCGGTGCCTTGCCCGCCTGCGCCCGCTCGACGAGCTCGGTGATCCGGGCGAGCGTCGTGTCGCTACCGACCCGCTCGGCCGTGCAGCGCAACAGTCCGTTGCCGTTGATCGAACCGGCGATCACCCGATCGCCCGGCCCCTTGCGAACCGGTAAGCTCTCGCCGGTCAAGAGGGACTCGTCGAGCTCGCTCACGCCGTCGAGAATACGGGCGTCGACCGGCACGCGCTCACCCGGGCGGATCACCAGCCGATCGCCGACCGCGACCTCCTCGACCGGCAGTTCGACCTCGCGGCCGGCGCGCAGGACCCGCGCGGTCTCCGGCGCGAGCGCCGTGAGCTCGCGCAAGGCGGCAGCGGCGCTCGCCTTGGCCCGGGCCTCGAGCCAGCGGCCGAGGCGGACCATGGTGATCACGACCGCCGCCCCTTCGAGGTAGAGCCCACCCTGGGCCGTCTCGCCCTCGAGCAGCACCAGAACGAGCCCGTGCAGGTAGGCGGCACTCGTGCCGAGCGCCACGAGGAGGCTCATGTTGCCCGTGCCGGCCCGGAGCCCGGCCCAAGCGTCGCGGTAGAACCGCGCACCGAGCAGGAACTGGACCGGGCTCGCGAGGGCGAGCTCGAGCCAAGGGCTCGGATGCAAGTGGAGCCCCAAGGGAGCCGCGAGCATCGGCAGAACGAGGGGGGCCGTGAGGAGCGCGGCGAGGACGAGCGCCACCGCCTCGCGCCGGCGAGCAGCACGTTCGGCGGCCGCCGCCCGCTCGGCCTCGAGGCCGCGCCCGCCCTCGAGCGTCGCCCGGTAGCCCGCCTCCCGCACCGCGGCGACGAGCGCCGCCGGGATCGCGGGATCGGCCAGATGGCGGACCTCGGCACGCTCGCTCGCGAGGTTGACGCTCGCCTCGAGCACGCCCGGCACGGCGGCGAGCGCCCGCTCGACCCGGCCGACGCAGGAGGCGCAGCTCATCCCGCCGATGACGAGTCGGCTGGTCCGCTCGCGCACCGCGTAACCGGCCGAACGGACCGCCTCCGCGAGATCGGTCGGCGAGGTCGGCGGATCGCCGAGCAGAAGGTCGGCCCGCTCGGTGGCGAGGTTGACCCGGGCCGCGGCCACTCCGGGCAGGCGCCCGAGCACGCGCTCGAGGCGGGCGGCGCAGGCGGCACAGCTCATGCCGGCGATCGGCAGGACGAGCCGGCGCTCGCGCGGTACGGCCGGCGCTGCGGCGGGCTCCGGCCTCGTCTCGGCGAGCGTTTCCATGGTCGAGCCGTCCCCGTGATGGCTGCGCTGCCGAGCCTAGGGCCCGCCTCGACGCCCCGGCCGACCGGGCGGCGGCTCGCCACGCGCCAAGCTCAACAGATATGCATCGTCGAGCGGCCCGGCAACCAAGAGGCCGGCGAGCCCCAGCGCCCGGATCCGCCCGGCCTCGCGCGGGTCGAGGCTGCGGATCTCGACGCGCAGCCCCTCCGGCAGGCTCGCGGTCGTGACGCGCCATCGGCGGGCCTCGGCGAGCCGTACCGCACGCTCCGGGAGAAGCCGCTGGATCGCCGCCACGCTCGCCGGATCCGGACCGGTCACGGTCAAACCGACGCCACCCGGCAGCTCCTCGGCCCGTACCTCGGCGGCGAGGGTCACCCGCTCGAGGTCGGCCAGGTGGCGGCGGACCACCTCGAGGTCGACGCGCCGCCAGTCGGTCGACGGATCGGCCTCGAGCCGGGCGACGAGCCCGGCCAGAACGGCGAGCGAGGCCGGGGCCGCCGTCGGGGCCGGCGCCGCTCGGGGCCTCGCGGACGGTGGCTCCGGCTCGGCCGAACGGACACCCAGCGGCGCGGCCGCGGCGAGCGGCAAGGCGAGGAGCACGGGGAAGAAGGTGGGGCGGCGCAAGGTTCACCTGTCCGTCGAGAAGACAGCCCCGTTTGTGCCGCGTTCTGCGCGACCCCGCATCCCCGTGCAGGCGATCTGCGCTCGCCATGCTTGACCGCGGCCTCGGGACGGCGGCCTATGTCCTCGGGCAGGGGAGGATCCGGCGATGGCAACCGCGCGCGCGGCCGTTCGGACGGCCAATCTCGGGCTCGAGGAGGCGGTCGCCGACGCCGAGGCGCGCTACGTCGCGGCCCGACCGAAGAGCCGGGCGATCTTCGAGCAGAACCTCAAGGCCATGCCGGGCGGGAACACCCGCACGGTCCTTTGGTTCCGGCCTTTCCCGACGGTGATCGCCCGAGGCCACGGGGCGAGGCTGGTCGACGTCGACGGCCACGAATATGTCGATTGGCTCGGCGAATATTCGGCCGGCCTCTACGGTCACAGCCATCCCGTGATCCTGGAGGCGATCCGCGAAGCCCTCGAGGACGGGATCGCGCTCGGCGGGCCGAACCGCTTCGAGGGGCCGCTCGCGGCCGAGCTCTGTCGTCGCTTCCCCTCGCTCGAGCTCGTGCGCTTCTGCAACTCGGGCACCGAAGCCAACCTCTTCGCCATCTCGGCGGCACGCGCCTTCACCGGTCGGCCGGCGGTCATGGTGTTCGAGCACGGCTATCACGGCGGCGTGTTCCACTTCACCCCCGGCGCCGATCGGATCAACGCGCCGTTCCCCTGGGTGCTCGCCCCCTACAACGACGTCGACGGCACCCTCGCTCTGCTCGAGGCGCACGCCCACGAGCTCGCGGCCGTGCTGATCGAGCCGATGCAGGGAAGCGCCGGGGCGCTGCCGGCCGAGCCCGGATTCCTGCGAGCGCTGCGCGAGGCCTGCAGTCGGCACGGCATCTGCCTCATCTTCGACGAGGTCATGACCTCGCGCACGAGCGCGGGCGGCCTCCAGGCGCGGCTCGGGATCACCCCCGACCTCACCACCCTCGGCAAATATCTGGGGGGCGGGCTCACTCTTGCGGCGTTCGGCGGCAAGGCTGCGATCATGGCCCAGTTCGACCCGCGCCGACCGCAGGCGATCCCCCACGCCGGCACCTTCAACAACAACGTGCTCGCGATGGCCGCGGGGCTCGCGGGGCTCACCCGCGTCGCCACCCCCGAGGTCCTGGAGGCGCACTTCGCTCGCGGCGAAAAGCTCAAGGAAAAAGTCAACGCGCTGGCTGCACGGCACGGGGTGCCGTTCCGGTGCACCGGCTGCGGCACGATCCTGGGCCTGCACTTTCAAGCCGGTCCGCTGCGCTCGGGGCGCGATCTGGCCGCGCAAGATCCGCTCCGCCGCGAGCTGTTGCAGCGCCTGCTCCACTACGACCTCCTGGAGCGCGGGCATTATCTGGCCCGGCGCGGTTATCTCACGCTCTCCTTGCCGCTCGGCGAGGCGGACGAACAGAGCTTCCTTTCCGCGATCGACGAGTTCCTCTCGGTTCGGCGCAATCTGCTCACGGCTTGAGCCGATCGTGGAGGGTGCCGCGATCGGGGCGAGAGCGACCTCGGCCGCGAGCCGCGCCGGAAAAAAGCTACCGCCCCTGGTATGGGCGCCACGCCTGGCCGAGCCGCGGCCGCGGAAGCTCTGCACCGATTGCGGTCTCTCGCGGATGCGGATCGCCAAGGCCTGCGGCCGGGCCTGCCAGTTCATCGCCCCCGACTATCCGCACCTCGAGGCCGAGGTGCACGGCCGGGCGCGCGATCCCGACCGCCCCGACGAGCTGCATTTCGGGCCGTTCCGACGGATGCCCCACAGCCGGCCCGGCTGCGCGTGATGCCCGGGCTCTACTGGCACCGGCTCACCGAGGAGGCAAAAGAGAGTTTCTTCGAGGACACCTGGAAAGTGGCGCCCGAGGCCGATCGGATCGGCTACCGCTTCCGCGGCGGCCGCCCCTCGACCTTCGTGCCGCGCGAGCAGCCCTTCGGCGCCGGCTCCGACCCCTCGAACATCGTCGATGCCGCCTACCCCTACGGCTCGATCCAGGTGCCGGGCGGCACCGAGCCGATCGCCCTCCACCGCGACGCGGTCTCGAGCGGTGGGTACATGATGCTCGGGACGGTGATCTCGGCGGACATGGACCTGATCGGCCAGCTCCAGCCGCACACCCCGACCCGCTTCGTGCCCTGCGACATGGCCGAGGCGTTGCGGGCGCGGGCCTACCGCCGCAAGCTCCTGCACGCGATCCGCGCGCATTTGGCCGCGTGAGCCGGGCTCGCGTCGTGAGCCCGCCCTTGGGGCACCGAGAACGATCGAGGAGGAAGAGACGATGACAGGAACGCTCGCCGCCCGTCTTTGGCCCGTCGAAGCCGGCAACGCCGTCACCCGCGCGATCGTGCTGATCGTCGCGGGCTCGCTCTTGTTGACCCTCTCGGCCAAGGTACAGGTGCCGTTCTGGCCGGTGCCGATGACCATGCAGACCTTCGTGGTCCTGCTGCTGGGCGCCGCCTACGGTTCGACCCTCGGGGCCGCGACCGTGGTCGCTTATCTGGCGCAGGGTGCCGTGGGCCTGCCGGTGTTCGCCAAGGGCGGCGGGCTCGCCTACATGATGGGCCCGACGGGCGGCTATCTTTTGGGCTTTCTGGTCGCCGCTTGGCTCGTCGGCAAACTCGCCGAGCGGGGCCTCGATCGCCGTGTGCCGACCGCCCTCGCCGTGTTCTTGCTGGGCGATCTCGTGATCTTCGCCTTCGGGGTCAGCTGGCTCGCCTCGCGGATCGGCCTCGAGAAGGCCTGGGCCGCGGGTGTCGTGCCGTTTTTGCCGGCCGAGGCGCTCAAGATCGCGCTCGCCATGGCGGTGCTGCCGCTCGCCTGGCGGCTCGGTGGGCGGCGCAGCGGCTGACCCGCGCGGGGGCCGCCCGCTCCGCCGCCCCGCCACGAGCCGCGGGGACGAGCGCGGGTGATCCGTGTCCGATCGGCTTCTCGGCGCCGCCCTTGCGGGCGAGGCGGTCGAGAACATCTTCAAGGGCGGCCGCTTCGCGGCCGAAAGCACCGCGCACCCGCCCCGTTCCGGACGCCCCCGGCGGCCCACGTCCTCGCCGATTGTTCCTCCGACGAGCGCGAGCCGTGCATGGAGGAGGACGCCTTCGACGACCCGCCCGAACGCACCTTCCCGAACAGGGTGTTCGTCGGTGCGATAGAGGCCGACGCCGACACCGGCACCGTCACGGTCGATCGGTTGAGCGGTGCCTGCTGTGTCGGTACCCTAAGCGACCCGCTCGTCGTCGAGGGACGGGTGCAAGGGGGCGTCGCCCAGCCGATCGGCCAGGCACTCGTGGAGTGGGTCGTGTCCGACCAGCGCGGCCAGCTCCCGACCGGCTCTCGCCCCGACGACGGGCTGCAGCGGGCGGCGGATCTGAAGCCGGCAGGCACCCTCTTCGACACCGTGCCCGGCGCGCACGATCCCTCGGGCGTGAAAGGAGCGGGCCGATCGGGTGCGACCGGCGCCACCGCCGCGCCGATCGACACCCTCTCGGACGCCCTCGGCCCGCTCCACGCCGAGCGGATCGACGTACCGGCGATGCCGGAGCGGGTCTCGCGGGCGATCGCGACCCCCCGGACCGCCGAGGCGGCCTGAGGGTGGACGGCGGAGGCGCGTGACCTCGCGGCCCCGCCTGCTCGATCTTTTCTGGCTCGCGGCCGCGCTCGTCGCCATCGGCTTCGCGCTCGTCAGACTGGACGCCGCGGCAATCGGGGTCCAGCGCGAGCGCCTCGTGATCGACGGTGTGATCCCGGCCGAGTTCGTCCGAATGGAGGGCGCGCCGGCCGGGCCGGTCGTCGTGATCGCCCACGGCTTTTCGGGCTCGAGCGTCTTGATGCGCTCGCTCGCCCTCACTTTTGCGAAGAACGGTCTCGCCGCCCTCGCCTTCGACTTTCCGGGCCACGGCCGGCACCCCGAGCCGCTCACTGGCGACCTGTTCCACATCGAAGGGGCCTCCGCTCGGCTCGTGGCCGCGACGCGCGCCGCCCTCGCCGAGGCACGCCGGCTGGGCGACGGCCGGGTCGCCCTCGTGGGCCACTCGATGGCAGGCGACGTCGTCGTGCGGACCGCGGCGCTCGAGCCCGACGTCGCCGCGGTCGTCGCGATCTCGCTCTTCTCCCCGGCCGTCACGGCCAGCGCGCCGCGCAACCTCCTCGTGATCGCGGGCCAGTGGGAAGGGCGGCTCGCCGCGGAGGCGCTACGCGTGGCCGGCCTCGCGAGCGCGCCCGAACCGGCGGCCTATGGTGTGACGTACGGCCGCTTCGCCGACGGCACGGCGCGCCGGGCGGTCGTGGCGCCGATGGTCGAGCATGTGGGCGTGCTCTTCGCGTCGACCACGCTCGCCGAGGCGCAGGCCTGGCTCGACTCGGCGTTCGGCCGGCCGGCCCGCGGCGAGCCCGCCGTAGTCGAGCGGGGTCCCTGGGTCCTGCTCCTCGTCCTGGCTTGCGTCTTCCTCGCCCGCTCGCTGCTCGCCTTCTTGCCCCGGCTCGCTGACGGCGACCCGCCGACGTCGCGCTGGCGTGCGCTCTTCTTGCCCTTCGCCGCTGCGACGTTCGTGCCGCCGATCCTTTTGCGCCTTCTCCCGCCGGATCTCCTGCCCCTAGCCCTCCTCGATCACTTGGCCGGGCATCTGGCCCTGTTCGGGCTCCTGCTTCGGGGCCTCGGCCGGGTGGCCGAGGGGCCCGAGCCCGTCCGCGGGCGGGCCCCGCCCGCACGGATCCTGCTCACGAGCATCGCCGCCGCCCTTCTCGCGACCGTGCCGGTCGCCCTCGCGGTCGATGCCGAGCTGACGGCACTTCCCTGGACCGACCCGCGCGTCACGCTGCGGCTGGTCCTCGTCGCGGGCGCGCTCGGCTTCTTTCTCGGGCTCGAACGGGTGGCCCGCCTGCCCTTCGGCGCGCCGGTCGCGCTCCTCGCCTTTCTCTTGTCCGTCGCGGGCTCGATCCTGCTCGACCGGCGGCTGTTGTTCTTGGGCGCGCTTTCGATCGTGATCGTGCCGGTCCTGGCCACGGCGCTGCTCGTGGCGCGCTGGACCCGCCGTGCGACGAACCGGCCGCTCCCCGCGGCAACGGCGAGCGCCGCCTTCACCGCCGAACTCTTGGGCGGCTCCCTCCCCCTGATCGACGACAGCGCGCTCCCCTGAAGCTCAGGAAAGGCCGGGCCAGGGTGGCAGGCGGAGGATCGCTCGCGCCTCGGCTACGGTCGCAGGCCGCCGGCCGTATTCCGGACAGAGCTCGACCACCCGGCGCACCAGCGCGGCGTTCGAAGGCGCGAGCGTGTGCTTGTCGAGCCGGACATTGTCCTCGAGGCCGGTGCGGCAATGGCCGCCGAGCTCGAGTGACCAGCGGTTCAAGGTGATCTGGTCCTTGCCGATCCCGGCCCCGGTCCAGGTCGCATCCGGAGCCAGGCGCTTCAGGGTCCGGATGTAGAACTCGAAGACCTCGCGATCGACAGGCATCGCGTTCTTCACACCCATCACGAACTGCACGTGCAAGGGGCCGTCGATCTTGTCCTCCTTCTGCATCTCGACCGCTTTGAAGAGCATGGACAGATCGAAGACCTCGATCTCGGGCTTCACACCATAGGTCTTCATTTCCGAAGCGAGCCAATCGATGAGCTCGGGACTGTTCTCGTAGACCCGGGTCGGGAAATTGCAGGAGCCGGTCGTGAGCGAAGCCATGTCGGGCCGCAAGGGCAGCATCCCGCCGCGCTCGCGCCCCACGCCCGACCGGCCGCCGGTCGAGAACTGGACGATCATCCCCGGGCAATGTTTGCGGATGCCCTCGAGGAGGCGGGCGAACTTCTCGGGGTCCGAGGTCGGCGTCTCGTCCTCGTTGCGAACGTGGCAGTGGACCAAGGTCGCCCCGGCTTCGAACGCCTCGTGGGTCGATTCGATCTGCTCCGTGACCGTGATCGGGACGGCCGGATTGTCCTTCTTGCGCGGCAAGGAGCCGGTGATTGCGACCGTGACGATGCAAGGTGTGGGTTCAGACATCGAAGAACACCGTCTCCTCGGGCCCCTGGAGATGCACGTCGAAGCGGTAGACGACCCGATCCTCCCGCTGCTCGCGCCGGGCGAGGAGCGTGCGCCGCCGCTGCGGCTGTTCGATCAACGCCAAGACCGGATCCGCGGCGTTGGCCGCGACTTCGTCGTCGAAATAGATGCGCGTGTGCAAGTGGATGTTGATGCCGCGGGCGAAGATCAAAAGGGTCGCGTGCGGCGCCTGCAGCCGGCCGTCCGCGGTCGGTACCCGGCCGGGCTTGACCGTCTCGAAGGCGAAAAGCCCGCTCGCGAAATCGGCCGCCGCCCGACCGAAGCCCGCGAAGGCCGGATCGGCGCCGGGATCGTGACCGGGAAACCGACCGGCCGCATCCGGCTGCCAGAGTTCGAGCACCGCGTCCTTGACCGGCGCCCCCACCCCGTCGAACACGACCCCTTCGATCCGGATCCGCTCGCCCCGCACGCCCGCACGCACGAGGATCGACCAGTCGCGCTCCGGCTCGAACGGGATGCCGGCCACGGCCGGCACGAGGCCGATGTGGACGTAGGGGCCCGCGGTCTGCGAGGGGAGCTCGCGCAACATCTCACGCACCCTCCGGGCGATTCTCGAAGTAGGTCTGGCGCGGGCCGCGCAGCACGATGTCGAAGCGCCAAGCCAAGAGATCGTGCGGCAGGCTCTCGCCCATGTCGAGCTTGGCCACGAGCCGTTCGCGGGCGGCCGGGTCGGGAATGCTGTTGTAGATCGGGCAAAGAGGCAGAAGCGGGTCCCCTTCGAAATAGATCTGGGTGATAAGCCGCTGGCAGAGGGCCGCCCCCCAGAGCGAGATGTGGATGTGCGCCGGCCGCCAGTCGTTGACCCGGTTGCGCCAGGGATAGGGCCCGGGGCGGACGGTGCGGAAACGGTAGGACCCGTCCGGCTCGCTCAGAGTCCGCCCGACACCCCAGAAGTTCGGATCGAGCGGGGCCAGATACGAATCGTTGACGTGCCGGTACCGGCCGGCGGCGTTGGCTTGCCAGAGCTCGATCAAGACCTTCGGGACCGGCCGGCCCTCCTCGTCCAGCACCCGCCCGAAGAGGATCATGCGCGGCCCGATCGGCTCGCCGTCGACCCGGCCGTTGACCAGGAGGTCGTTGTCGGTGGCGCGGATCAGGTCGTGGCCGAAGAGCGGCCCGGTGAGTTCGCTGCGGGTCGCGGTGAGCGAGACGAGCGGCAGCCGCGGCGCCCGGTAGACCGAGGTCTTGTAGTCCGGGAACAGGGCCGGCGGGTGCCAGGCCCGATCGCGCGGCCGATAGGCCCGCGGCGCGTTCTCCATGCTCGTCGCTCCCCCTCCGAACGGTAGCGGGTCGAGCCCCGCCCCGCCGCGAACGCTAGCCCAGTCCTTCCGTGCGATGAAGGGTACGAGCCGGCTCACCCGTCCCCGAAGGCCCGGCCACCGGCGGAACCCCCACTTCCGTCGGCGCCGCGCCCGGTCTACCAGAAGCGGCGCCTACGGCCGCTCCGTGCGGCCCCGGGGGAGGCGAGCGAGCGTGAGCCCGAGGGCGAGCGGGCGATGCGCCCGACAGCGTGCGCCGACGCCGGGGCGGTCGGAGCGAGGAAATCCTTGCCGCGACCTGTCCGAGCGGCCGATCGAGCGCGCCCTTCCAAATCCCGGGAGATCGTCCATGATCTTGAACCGACGCACTCTTCTGGTCGGCGCCGCAGCCGCGGGCGCCCTGCCGTTCGCGCGCACGGGCTTCACCCAGGATTTCCCCGCCCGGCCGATCCAAGGCACCATCCAATGGGGCGCCGGCGGCTCGACCGATGCCGTGACCCGCGCCGTGACACCGATCGTCGAGGAGAAGCTCGGCCAGAAGATCGTCCTGACCAACCGGCCGGGTGGCACCGGCGTGATCGGCATGCAGTACGTCCACAGCCAGCGGCCGGATGGCTACAACATCTTGTTCGGCGCCGAGAATCCGCAGCTCTACGGGGTCCTCGGGCTCTCCGAACTGTCCTACAAGGATTTCTATCCGCTCGTGCTCTTGGCGCGCGGCACGCCCGTCCTCGTGGCCCGCAAGGACGCTCCTTGGGCCGACACCAAGGCCTTGATCGAGCACGTGAAGGCCAACCCCGACACGGTCAAGATGGGGGCCACGGGCGTGGGCGGCCTGCCCTTCGTCGTACACGCCATGCTCGCCTCGCTCGTCCCGGGCTTCGAGGTGACCCAGGTCCCGTTCGACGGCGACGGGCCGGCGCTCACCGCTCTCGAGGGTGGCCATGTCGATTTCATGGCGGCGGTCTGGGGTGCCGCACGCGAGCGGATCCGCGCCGGGCGGATCAAGCCTCTGGCCGTGATCGGTACGGAACGGATCGAAGGGCTCGACGCCCCACCCATCACCGAGACACTGCCCGGCTTCGCGAAGTACCTCCCCTGGGGGCCGTTCTTCGGCGCCTTCGTCAAGAAGGAGACGCCCGAGCCGATCGTCGCCAAGCTCGAGAAGGCCTTTGTCGAAGCGGCCAACGACCCTCGCTTCAAGGAGTTCTGCGCCAATTTCGGGGTCGTGCCGATGGGCATCGGCGGCAAGGAGGCCATGGACTTCCTCGACCGCTGGCAAGCGGTCACGGCCTGGCTCCTCGCCGATGCCGGAGCGGCCAAGGTCGACCCGGCCACCCTCGGTATCAAGCGGCTCTGAGCGACCGGCCGGCTCGGGTCCGGGGCCCGGGCCGGCCCCACCCGAACAACCGAGGATGCCCGCACACCCCCGCCATCCGGGTGAGCTCGGCTTCACCCTGCTTTTGATCGCAGGTGCGCTCCTGGTCGGTCGTGAGGCCCATCGGATCTCCGGCTTCTCCGGCCCCTCCTCGCCGGGGTTCGGCCCGTTGGCGATGGTGGCGGTCGTGCTCGCGGGCCTCCTCGTCGAGCTCGCCCGCAGCCTCGCCCGGCGGCCGCGCGAACGGGAGCCCGCGGTGGTCCGTCTGCGGAGGCTCGCGGCCGCCGTCCTGCCACCGCCGGTCGCCGGTGCGATCCCCCTCCTGCTCCTCTACCTCGTCGGCCTCGAGACCGTGGGCTTCGTGCTCGCCTCGTTCCTCTTCTTGGCGATCTCGATCGGTCTCCTGCTGCGCGGCCGGCCTCCGCGCCGCGTGCTGCTCACGGCGGTCGGCGTCGCCCTCGGCACGGTGGCGATCGTCCGGCTGCTCTTCCAGGAGCTCTTCCAGGTCCTCTTGCCCTGAGGGATCCGGCCATGGAGACCGCGCTCGGCTATTTCCTGACGAGCTGGCTGGACCCGCACCTTCTGATCCTGGTCGCAGCCGGCACGCTCGCCGGGATCTACATCGGCGCGATCCCCGGGCTGTCGGTGACCATGGCGGTCTCGATCCTGATCTCTTTCACCTACGCCTGGGACACCAACGAAGCGCTCGCCCTCATGGTCGGGATCTACATGGGCGGGGTCTATGGCGGCTCGCGCACGGCGATCCTCTTGAACATCCCTGGCGCGCCCGCGGCGATCGCCACCGCGCTCGACGGCTATCCCTTGGCCAAGCTCGGCGAGGCCGGGCGGGCGATCGGCGTGACGACCGTGGTCTCCTTCATCGGCGGCCTCGTCGGCATCGCGGCCCTCGCCCTTTTCGCCCCGCTCGTGGCCGAGGTCTCGCTCATGTTCGCCCCGCGCGACTACATGCTCTTGGGCATCATGGGCCTCCTGCTCGTGGCCTCGCTCTCCGGTGAATCGCTCGTCAAAGGCATCGTCGCGGGGGCCCTCGGCATCCTGATCTCGATGATCGGGCTCGACACGATGAGCGCCCAGCCGCGGCTCACCTTCGGCCAGAGCGCCCTTCTGGGCGGAGTCTCTTACGTCGCCGTGATGATCGGCATGTTCGGGATCGCCGAAGCCCTCGTCCAGCTCCACACGGTGACAGCACCGGCGGTCAAGCAGCAGGTCGACAAGATCGTGCCCTCGCTCGCCACCGTACTGCGGCACCTGCCCTTGACCCTGCGCGCTTCGGCGATCGGCGTGTGGATCGGGGCGCTGCCCGGGGCGGGCGGCGACATCGCCGCCTTGATGGCCTACGACCACGCGAAAAGGAGCATCAAGAAACCCTCCCGGCCGTTCGGCCAGGGCGCCTACGAGGGGCTCGTGGCGCCCGAGGCGGCCAACAACGCGGCGGTGGGCGGCGCCTTCATCCCGATGCTCACCCTCGGCATCCCGGGCGACGCGGTGACCGCGGTGATCATCGCCGCCCTGTTCATCCACGGGCTGCGGCCCGGCCCGAACCTCATGACCGACACGCCGCATCTCTTCTGGTTCACGGTCGGCAACCTCACGCTCGCCAACCTCTTCATGCTGGTCTTCGGCCTGGTCGGGATCCGGCTCTTCGCCAAGATCGTCGAGGTGCCGAAGGCGATCCTCTTGCCGATCGTCGTCGTCCTCTCGGTGGTGGGCGCCTACGCCATCAACAACAACCCGACCGACGTCTGGTGGGCCGTCGGCTTCGGCATCCTGGGCTACGTGCTCAGGGTCTACGGCTACCAGCTCGGTCCCGTGGTGCTCGGGGTGATCTTGGGCCCGATCGTCGAATCGAACTTCCGGCGCACCATGATCGCCGTACACGAGAGCTGGGCCGGCTTCGCCCTCGAGCTCGTCTCGCACCCGATCACGGTCGTTCTCACCCTCGGGATTCTCGTGAGCGTGTTGCGCGGCACCCCTTGGTGGCCGCGGCTCGTCGCCCGACTGCGACGGAAGAGCGGGGCGGCCGCGGGCTGAGCTCGGCGGTCGTGCGGCGCGGCCCGGCGGCCAGCTCTTGTCCGCGCGGCCCGAATCCGGCAACCGGTCGATGTCCCGGCCGGGCCGCCCTGGCCAGCCCGCACGGAGGGATCGGACCTGCGCACGACGCCACCCGTCTCGGTGGTCCGCGGTGGGGCGGCCTTCGGCCTTGCCGACGCGCTCGCGGCCTTGCTCGTGCTGGGTGCGCTCGCGCTCCTCGCCGAGTTCGCGCGCGAACTCGTCGGCCCCGTGCCCACGGCCGCTCCGATCGAGCTCGACCCTTCGCACCTGCCACTGCTCGCCTTGCGCACGACCTCGCGCATGCTCGCGGCCATGGCGTTGTCGCTTCTCTTCACGTTCACCGTCGCGACCTGGGCGGCGAAGAGCCGGCGGGCCGAGCGGGTGCTGTTGCCTTTGCTCGACATCCTGCAATCTGTGCCGATCCTGGGCTTCCTATCGGTTACCACGACCGCGTTCCTGGCAATCGCCCCGGGTCGCGCGGCGGGTGCCGAGCTCGCCGCGATCTTCGCGATCTTCACGAGCCAGGCCTGGAACATGGCCTTCAGCTTCTACCAGTCGCTGCGGACGGTCCCCCGCGAGGTCGAGGAGGTCGCTCGCTCGTTCCGGCTGAACGGATGGATGCGCTTTTGGCGGCTCGAGGTCCCTTTCGCGCTGCCGGCGCTCGTCTGGCACATGATGATGTCGATGTCCGGCGGCTGGTTCTTCGTCGTCGCCGCCGAGGCGATCACCGTCGGTGAGACGACGGTCGTCCTGCCGGGCATCGGCTCTTGGATCGCCCGGGCGATCGACGAGCGCGACCTCGCCGCGGTCGTCTGGGCGCTCGCCGCCATGGCGATCGTCATCCTGCTCTACGATCGCCTCTTGTTCCGCCCGCTCGTGGCTTGGTCCGAGCGGTTCCGCGACGAGTGGGAGACCGGAGTCGGTTCGCAACGATCGGCGGTGTTGGAGATTCTGCGCCGCTCGCACCTCCTCGGGCTCGTCGGCGCACCTCTCGGCCACCTCTGGCGCGCCGGCTACAGCCTCTCGGCCCGGCTCGGCCGGGCGGGCGTCACGGGCGGCAACCGGACGAGCCCGCTCGTCTGGCTCGATCGGGCCGGGGTGGTCCTTCTCCTCGTAATCGGCGCCCTGGCGGCTCACCGAGCGGTCGAGTTCGCCCTTCTCGGCGTGCGCCCGGACGAGCTCGCCCGGGTCGTGGCCCTGGGAGGGCTCACCGCGGTTCGGTTGGCCGTTCTCCTCCTGCTCGCGAGCGTCCTCTGGGTGCCGATCGGGGTTCGGCTCGGGCTGCGACCCGAGCTCGCGCGGATCGCCCAGCCGATCGCCCAGATGCTCGCGGCCTTCCCGGCCAACCTCCTGTTCCCGGTCGCGGTCTCGGCGATCGTCGCCTGGCGGCTCGCTCCGGACGTGTGGCTCAGCCCGCTCATGATCCTCGGCACGCAGTGGTACATTCTCTTCAACGTGATCGCCGGGGCGGCGGCGATCCCGCGGGAGCTCCGCGACGTCGCGGCGAGCTTGCGCGTGCGCGGCTGGCTGTGGTGGCGCAAGGTCGTGCTGCCGGCGATCGTGCCTTTCTGGCTGACCGGCGCCATCACCGCTTCGGGCGGGGCCTGGAACGCGAGCATCGTCGCCGAGCTCGCGCGCTGGGGCGAGGTGCGGCTCGAGGCGCAGGGCCTCGGCGCCTACATCGCGCTCGCCACCGAAGCGGGCGAATTCCACCGTGTCGTCCTCGGCATCGCGGTGATGAGCGCCTTCGTCGTGGGCATCAACCGCCTGGTTTGGCGCCCTTTGTACGGTTGAGCCGAGCGTGCCTTCCGCTTCGATTGAGGAGCCGCACATGGATCCCGCCCCGCTCCTCGAACTCCGCGGTGTGCAAAAGAGCTTCCCGAAGCCGGACCGTGGCGAACTCCTGGTCCTCGACGGGATCGATCTCGAGTTGCACGAAGGCGAGATCGTCGGACTGCTCGGGCGCTCGGGCTCCGGCAAGTCGACGCTCCTGCGACTCGTGGCCGGCCTCGCCCCCGCGAGCGGGGGGACGATCCGCTGCCTCGGGCGGCCGGTGAACGGGCCGCCCGAGGGTGTCGCCATGGTGTTCCAGAGCCCGGCTCTCTTCCCTTGGCTCACCGTGCTCGAGAACGTCGAGCTCGGGCTCGAGGCGGCCGGCCTGCCCCCCGCCGAAGCTCGTCGCCGGGCGCTCGCGGCGATCGATACGATCGGCCTCGACGGCTTCGAAAGTGCCTATCCGCGCGAGCTCTCGGGTGGCATGCGCCAGCGCGTCGGCTTCGCCCGCGCGATCGTCGTCCATCCCGCGATCCTGCTCTTGGACGAGCCCTTCTCGGCGCTCGACGTGCTGACGGCCGAAACGCTGCGCTCCGACTTCCTCGATCTCTGGTCGGACGGGCGGCTGCCGATCCAGGGGATGATGCTCGTCACCCACAACATCGAGGAGGCGGTCGCGATGTGCGACCGGATCGTCCTGTTCGCGAGCGACCCCGGCCGGATCGCCGCGACGTTCCCGGTCGAGCTGCCGCAGCCGCGCGATCGGCTCGACCCGAGCTTTCGCGACCTCGTCGAGCGGATCTATGCCGAGCTGACCGCCCGTGCGCCGAAGGCCCGGCCGGCGACGGCCGATGGGCTCCCCGGCCTCGGCATCGGGACCATCCTGCCGCCGGTCTCGACCAATCTGCTCGCCGGCTTCTTGGAAGCGCTCGCGGCCCCGCCTTTTTCGGGTCGTGCCGATCTGCCCGTGCTCGCCGAGCGGCTGGTGATGGGGATCGACGAGCTGTTCCCGGTGGCCGAGACGCTCCAGATGCTGCGTCTGGTCGAGCTCGAGGGCGGCGACATCCATCTCACCGCCGATGGACGCCGCTTCGTCGAGGCCGACACGGACGGCCGCAAGGCGCTGTTCGCCAAACAGCTCACGGCTTTCGTGCCGCTCGCCGGGCACATTCGTCGGGTGCTCGACGAGCGGCCGGGCCATTGCGCGCCCTGGAGCCGGTTCGCCGAGGAGCTCGAGGACCACATGACCCCGGCCGCCGCCGAGCGCACCCTGCGCGCGGTGATCGGCTGGGCTCGCTGGGCCGAGCTCTTCGCCTACGACGATTCGCGGCGGATCTTCAGCCTCGAGAACCCCTGAGAGGATCGGCGCAGACGCGCCCGGGTCCGGAAGCGAAAATCCGACGGCTCGGATCGCCGGGCGATGCGCGCTGGCGGAGGGGGAGGGATTCGAACCCTCGGTACCCGTCGCCGGGTACAACGGTTTTCGAGACCGCCCCGTTCGACCGCTCCGGCACCCCTCCGCGAACGGGCTCGCCGGAGATAATCCCCGGCCGCCCGACCCGCAAGGCATCCGCGAGCCGCCCGCCCGCGCCTCGACGCGCCGGGTGCGCCCCGATAGGTTTTCGCCATGGCTGGAACGGTCCCGAACGATCCGGCTGGCCTCGAGGCCGTGCTCGCCGAACGGCTCGAGGCCGAAGGCGCCCTGCTCGCCGCCTCGCTCGCCGCGGCGACCGTCTGGGCCACGGCGGGTCTCCTCGGGCCAGGCGACAAAGGCGGCCGCGTCGTCCTGCCGCTCGCCCATCTCGCTCGCCTCGACGGGGCCCCGCTCGCCGAGTTGATCCGCCTCGCGGGTGGCGAGCCGCGGGCGATCGGAACCGTGCGCGATTGCCCCGAAGCCGAACTCGCCCGGGCGCTCGCCGACCGCCCGGCCGCCGCCCTGCTGCTCGTCGATCCCGAGCTCCCCGAGGTCCTCGCACCGGCCCGCTTCCTCTGGCTCTGCCGGCAGGCCGCGGTACCGGCCCTGATCCTCGATCCCGCCTCGGGGCGCTGGGCCGCTTGGGCCGATGGCGGCGCGGCCCTGGTCGTCCTCGACGCCGGTGCGCTCCTCGGCGTCGAGGCCGGCATCCTGGCCGGTACCGCCGAGGCGATCGCCGCCTGCCGCGCGGCCGAGGCGGCTTCGGCCGCGTTCCACGCCCCGCCGGCCCTTCGCGCCGCCCTAGCCGGGGCGCTCGCCGCGGGCGAGTAGAGCGAACGCCAACGGCCCGAGCAGCGCACCGGCCGCGACCGTCGCGAGGGCGGCGGCCCAGCCGGCGCGCGTGCCGGACCCCAAAAGGTCGAGCAGGAAGCCCGAGGCCAAGGGTGCGAGCATCGCCCCCACCGAGCCGAGCAAGGTCTGGACCGCGAGGGTCGACCCCTTGAGCTCGGGGGTCGCCGCTTGGACCGTGCCGACGGTGATCGCCGCGCTGTCGATCATGACGAGGCAGCCGTAAAGGAGCGCGAGCGCCAGCACGACCGGGAAGCCCGCGTCGAGCACGAGCCCGAGCGTCGTCCCGAGACCCGCGGAGGCGAGCATGTAAGCGCTCACGACCGCCGCCCGTGGCAGCCGCCCGGCGAGCTCGTTGCCGAGGAGCGAAGCGGGAAGGCCGAAGAGCAGAACGACGGTCGCGAAGCTCGCGATCGTCGCTCGGTCGAGCGAGGCCCCGGTCTCGGCCGCGGCGAAGACCAAGAAGGCCACGAGCCAGGTGCGGAAGCCGAAGAGCTCCCAGCAATGGGCGCCGTAGGCGAGCGCGAAGCCCATGGCCCGCCGTTGCCGCAGTGCGGCGGCGATCCCGCCCGTCCGCCCGGCTCCCTTGCCCTGCGGGCGATGCGGGGCGAGCGGCACAAGGAAGAGTGCCGCGAGCGCCGGTAACACCCCGCTCCCGGCGAACGCGGCCCGCCAGCCCGCGGCGACGAGCAAGATCCCCGCGAGCCAAGCCGAGAGGGCCGTGCCGACCGAGTAGACCGCGGTGTAGAAGGCCTGCAGGCGGGCCTGGCCGGGCCCGGTCGTGCGATCGGTCAAGGCTTTGAGGCCCGGCATGTAGGTCCCGGCGATCCCCACGCCGGCGATCCCCCGCCAGAACAAGGCCGTGGCGAAGTCTTCGAGGAAGAGGGCCGAGCCGAGCCCGGCCACGGCCGAGACGGCAAGCCCGACTGCCATCACCCGCCGCGCGTCGACCCGATCGGTGAGGCCCACGAGGAAGGGCGCCGCCAGGGCGTAGGCCAGATAGTTGACGGTCGAGACCCAGCCGATCTCGGTCTTGGAGAGCCCGAGTGCGGCCGAAAGCTCCGGTACGAGCGCCTGGAAGGTCATGTTGCCGGCGAGCCCGAGCACGAGCGCGCCGCACAAGAGCAACGCGTTGCCGCGGCCCGAGCTCGGCGCGCCGGCGAGGTTCACCCGGAGGCGAGCCGCCGCCGGATCGTCTCGACCGGCACGTCGTGGAAGGTCTCGGGCAGCCGGATCGCCCGGGCGCGCAGTTCGTCGACGATCGCCGCCACTTCCTCGGCAGCGGCCTCGAGCGCCTTCTCGCCCTTCTCGGCGGTGGCCTTGGTCGGATCGCCGCGCACTCCCGAAAGCGAACCGGTCGAGAAATACTCCATCATGACGAGCGGCGTCGTGGAATCGGGCTCGGGCTTCTTGCCGATCAGATCGGCCCAGACGTGCGGGCTGCGGCGGAACGTCTCGTCGCGCACCGCTTGGTCCATTTTGACCGCATCCGGGTCGATCGCCAGATAAGCCGAGGTCTCGAGCTCGCAGGCGTGGCTCGTGAACCGGCTCTCCTGCAACGGCCCGAAGACTTCCGCGACCTTGGCGAGCGCGAACCAGGACTGGCCGGCCACGAGTGCTTCGGGATGCTTCACCTGCGCCAGCCGGACGATCATCTCCATGATCGGCCGGTTCGAGCCGTGGCCGTTGATGATCAAGATGCGGCGGAAGCCGGCGCGGACGAGGGAGGAGACGACGCAAACCCCGTAGCGGATCAACACGTCCCAATCGACGTCGATCGTCCCGGGCCAGGCCATGTGGTGCGGCTCGAAGCCGAAGGCCATGGGCGTCATCACGAGCGCGTGCGGGTTCTTCTTGGCGGCTCGGATGCAGACCTCCCGGGCGAGCCGCAGATCGACGTCCACGGGCAAGTGGAAGCCGTGCTGTTCGATCGAGGCGAAGGGCAACAGGATCACGGTGTCCCGTCGCGCCGCCTCCCGGATTTCCGGCCAGGTGAGACGCTCGTAGAAGATCTGCCGCTCGGCCATGGACCTGCTCCCGCGCTGCTGCGAGGCGGCTCTAGCCCACGGCTCGGGCCATCACCAAGCGGTCGCCACGCAGGCCCGCCCCGCGCAGCCGCCCCGTGTCGGGCCGCCGGTCAGGCGACCTCGACGATGCACTCGATCTCGACCGAGATGTTGCCCGGCAGGCTCGCCATGCCGACCGCCGAGCGGGCGTGCCGGCCGCGCTCACCGAACACTTCGACGAACAGATCCGAGCAGCCGTTGATCACCTTGGGGTGATCGGTGAAGGTCGGCGGGCAATTGACCATACCGAGCACCTTCACGATCCGCGCCACCCGGTCGAGGTCGCCGAGCTCGGCCTTCATCACCGCGATCAGGTTGAGCCCCACCTGCCGGGCGTGGCGATAGCCTTCCTCGACCGAGAGATCCGCGCCGACCTTGCCGATCCCTTGCGTGCCGTCGGGGAAGCTCGGCCCCTTGCCCGAGAGGAAGAGAAGGTTTCCGGTGCGGACGGCGTTGACGTAGTTGGCGACCGGCGAAGTGACCGGCGGTAAGAGGATCCCCTTCTCGGCGAGGCGCTTCTCGACCTCCATCCTGTCCTCCCCTGCAACCCTGGCTGCCGTCCGCCCCCTCGGCCGACGCGCGCGGGAAGCTATATCAGGATCGAACCCGCGAGGAGGGCACGCCCGCCATGCACCGCCGTCTCTTGCTGCTCGCGCTCGTCGCCTCGGCATTGCCGGGGACCGCCCAGGCCCATCACGGCTGGGGCTCCTACGACTCCGACCGGCCGCTCACCCTCACGGGCACGGTCGAGCGAGTGAGCTTCGAGAACCCGCATGGCATCTTGATCCTGAAAACCTCCGAGAAGGTCTGGGAGGTGGTTCTGGCCCCGCCTTTCCGGATGATCGCCCGAGGTCTCCAGGAGGAGATGATCCGCCCGGGTGCGGTGGTCGAGGTCATGGGCTACCCGCACAAGAGCCGCGAGATCGAGCTCCGCGCCGAGTGGATCAAGGTGAACGGGACGATCACCCAGCTCCGCTGAGCGCCCGTCGTGGAGCACGAGGCCGCGGGGCTGCTTTCGCCCTTGGGCGTCTGGCTCGAGGGCACCGCCGCCTCGGCCGCGATCCGCCGCTCGCTCTGGGCTTACCCGCTCGCGAGCGTGTTGCACGTCTTGGGCGTCGGGCTCCTGTTGGGCCCGATTTTGGCGCTCGACCTGCGCCTTTTGGGCTTCGCGCGCGCCCTTCCCGCGCGCCCGCTCGCCCGCTTGCTCGTGCCCATGGCGGCCACGGGCGTGGCGATTCAGGTTCCCACGGGGGCGGTGATGCTACTCGCGGACGCGGCGGCCCTGCTCGCCCACCCGCTCATGCTCGCGAAGCTCGCGTTGGTCGCCCTCGCGCTCGCGAACATCGTGCTCGTCCATCGTGCCGCCGAGCCCGGCTTCGTCGCCCTCGACGGCCCGATTCCCGCGGCTGTCCGCCGGGGCGCGCTCGTCTCGCTCCTCGCTTGGCCCGCGATCGCGATCCTGGGCCGGGCGATCGCCTACGTTTGATCGCCCTCAGCGGCCGGCGAGCACCACGTCGCGCAGCACGTTGGTCTCGAGCTCCATCTCCTCGAGCCGGTTCTTGACCACGTCGCCGATGCTCACGAGGCCGATCAGCCGGCCCTCCTCGACCACCGGCAGGTGGCGGACCCGGTAGCGGGTCATCGTGTCCATCAGATGCTTGACGCTGTCGTGCGGACCGCAGGTGCGGACCGCCCGGGTCATGATCTCCGCCACCCGGCGACCGGGCCCGAGGATCGCCGCGCCTTCGCGGGCGAGCGCGTGGAGGATGTCGCGTTCGGAGAGGATGCCTTCCAACGCCTCGCCGTCCTCGCTCACCACGAGCGCCCCGATCCGCTCGAGAGCGAGCAGGTGGATCGCCGTCTCGATGCTCGCGTCCGAGCGGATGGTGACCACCCGCCGTCCCTTCTTGTCGAGAATGTCCGCGACCTTCATGGCCCCCTCCGCGAGCCGGGCCTCCCCCGTAGCATCCATGATCCAGAGCGACGAGGAGGTCAACCGCGCACGCGACCGAGCCGGAAGCCGTGCCCGACGGCTCGTTCGAGGACGGCCGGCGAGGGCGGTCCGACGTCGGGGCCAGAGGCGGCCGACGCGGCCGCGGGACCCGCACGGCCGGCTCGCGCCGGGCGATGTTCACAAACGGTGTGAAGGGGTTTACCAGAAATCCGAAGCGGTGCCGGCATGCCAGGGGAGGCGACCATGGCGACGTTCGAGCTCGGCCCACGAGATGCGCTCGCCTTCGAACACGCCCCGCCGGCCAACGCGAACGGGCTCACCTTCGTTTTCGTCAACGCGATCACCGGCGACATCGCCCAGTGGCGGGCGGTGGGGGAGCGCCTGCGCGGCGCGGGGCACGGCACGCTCGCCTGGAATTTCCGCGGCCAGGCGGGCAGCCGCTTCGCGCCCGGTACCCGGCTCGACCTGCCCCTGATCGTGGGCGATCTCCTGCGGCTCCTCGGCGGGCTGCGGCCGGCCCGCCCGGTCCTCGTGGGTCTTTCGATCGGCGGGCTCTACGCCGCCCGGGCGATCCTCGAGGGTGCGGAGGCCCGGGGCCTCGTTCTCCTGAACACGCTGCGCAAGCCGGGCATCCGGCTCGATTGGATCAACGCCGCCGTGGTGCGGGTCATGGAGGTGGCAGGGCCCCTGTTGATGCGCGATCTCATGGCCCCGCTCCTGTTCGGCCGGGCTTGGCTCGAGGCGCACCGGGCCGAGTGCCTCCTGCCCGACACCCGTTACGAGCCGCTCGATCCGACCTCCGGGCAGATGGAGCTGTTGCGTCGCATGGGCGAGGCCGACTGGAACGTGCCGTGGGAGCGTCTCGATCTCCCCACCCTCGTGGTCTCGGGGCTCCAGGATCGGGTGTTTTTCGACGCCCGGGACGTAGCCGAACTCGCCGCCCGGCTGCCACGCGGCCGACGGCTCGATCTGCTCGAGGCCGGCCACATGCTGCCGGTCGAGGCGCCGGAGGCCCTCGCCGAGGCGCTCACGGGCTTCGCTCGGGAGATCGCACCATGAGCTCCGCCGCGGCGTCGATCCCCACCGGTCGATTGCTGTTGATCTACGGCTGCATCTTGCTCGGCGTCTGCGGCCACGCCTCGAGCGAGTTCGTCGCCGTCCTGACCGGCATGTTCGGGCCGGAGCTCACGGTCTGGCGCTTCATGATCGGTGGCTCGGGTCTCGTCCTCTTGGCGCTGTGTTGGCCGGGCCAGCAAGATCTCCTCACCCCGCTCAAGGTCGAAGGTGCCAAGATCGCCATCCTCTCGATCTTCGGCATGACGCTCGCCCAGCTCCTCTTCCACTGGGCTTTGAACTTCGCCACCGCGATCCAGGTCGCGACCATGGTCTCGACCATGCCCTTGCTGGTCGTCCTCGCCAACTGGATCATCAATCGCGGCCCGATTTCGACCGCCAAATGGGTGAGCGGTCTCGGTGCGCTCCTGGGTGTGGTGATCCTCCTGACCGACGGCTATCTCGTCCAGGTCACCGTCGCCGCGGAATGGTCCAAGGCGTTCGTGGGCGTGCTCTTGGCCCTCGGCTGCGCGCTCGTCTCCTCGGTCTACATGGTGCTCGTCCGGCCGCTCTACCAACGCTGGGGCGCGGTCCGGATGACCGCCTACTGCTTCGCGATCGGCTTTTTCGCACTCTGGCCCACGGTCGGCCTCGTCTGGGGCATCTGGGTCGATCCGACCACGCTCTTCGACCGCACACCGCAGCAATGGTCGGCGGTCCTCACCCTCGGCGTTTGGAACACGACGATCGCCATGGCGCTCTGGCTAGGTGGCCTCGCCGCCGCCCCCGACATCGGCCGCGCCAACTATCTCTTCTTCTTGAAGCCGGTGATCGCCGCCGGCCTCGCCCTGGCGTTCCTCGACCAGCCTTTCACCGCCACGCAGCTGCTCGCGGTCGTGGTGGTCTGCGGCTGCGTGCTCGTCGAGCTCTTCTGGGACCAGATCTCGGGCCTTCTCGGCTGCCGGCCGGTGCCGGCCGCGGCCGAACGCGCGCGGCGCTGAGCCGTCTGCTTGGCAGGGTGCGCGGATCTGCTAGGAGCCCGCTTCGACCCTCGCCGGACGTTCCCTTTCGATGCCCCTTCCCGCTCCCGATGCGTCCGCCGCGGCCCCGCGGCCGTTCCGCGTCAAGGTCTGCGGCCTCACGGAGCCCGACGCGGTCGAGCTCGCCGTCGAACTCGGTGCGAGCTTCTTGGGCTTCGTGCTCTACCCGCCTTCGCCTCGGTTCGTCCCGCCCGAGCGGCTGGCCCGGCTGCTCGAACTCGTGCCCGAGACGGTGCGCAGCGTCGGTGTCACCGTCGATCCGACCGATGCCTTCCTCGAGCACCTGCTCGCCCACGCACCGCTAGACGTCCTGCAGCTGCACGGCAACGAGACGCCGGAGCGGGTGCGCGCCGTGGCGCTCCGCACCGGCTGTCGGGTGATGAAAGCGATCCGGGTCGGCGAGGCGGCCGACCTCGAGGGCCTCGAGGCCTTCTTCGAGGTGGCCGATTTCCTTCTCTTCGATGCGCGGCCGCCGCGCGATGCCGCCTGGCCCGGCGGCCACGGCCTGCCGTTCGATTGGCGGCTGCTCGAGGGCTTCGAGGCACCTTTACCCTGGGCCTTGGCGGGTGGCCTCGACGCCGGCAATCTCGCGGCCGCCGTGGAACGCTTGCGGCCGCCGATCGTCGACGTCTCGAGCGGCGTCGAACGCGGCCCCGGCATCAAGGACCCCGAGAAGCTCCGGGCGTTCATGGCGGAAGCGCGCCGGCTCGGGGCGCGCCGCGCGGAGGAACCGGATTGACGATCGCCAACAGCCTAAGGACCGGCCCCGACGAGCGCGGTCGCTTCGGCCTCTACGGCGGCCGCTTCGTCGCCGAGACTTTGATGCCCTGTATCCTCGAGCTCGAACAGGCTTGGGAGGTGGCGCGCCGCGATCCGAGCTTCCAGGTCGAGCTCGACCTCTGGCTCGCGGATTACGTGGGCCGGCCCTCGCCCCTTTATTTCGCCGAGCGGCTCACGGCTGAACTCGGCGGCGCCAAGATCTATTTGAAGCGCGACGAGCTCAACCACACCGGTGCGCACAAGATCAACAATTGCATCGGCCAGGCCCTGCTCGCCAAGCGGATGGGCAAACGCCGGATCATCGCCGAGACGGGTGCCGGCCAGCACGGCGTGGCGACCGCCACGGTCTGCGCCCGGCTCGGCCTCGATTGCGTCGTCTACATGGGTGAGCGCGACATCGAGCGGCAGCAGCCGAACGTTTTCCGGATGCGCCTGTTGGGCGCCGAAGTCCGACCCGTCAATTCGGGCTCGCGCACGCTCAAGGACGCGATGAACGAGGCCCTGCGCGACTGGGTCACCAACGTCGAAACGACCTTCTACCTCATCGGCTCGGTGGCAGGCCCGCACCCCTATCCGGCCATGGTCCGTGACTTCCAGTCGGTGATCGGCCGGGAGACCCGGGCGCAAATGCTCGAGAAAGAGGGCCGGCTGCCGGACGTGCTCGTGGCCGCGGTCGGTGGTGGCTCCAACGCCATGGGTCTCTTCCACCCCTTCCTCGACGATCGCGAGGTGCGTCTCGTCGCGGTCGAAGCGGCGGGCGAGGGCCTCGACACGGGGCTGCACGCCGCGGCCATGCTGCGCGGCCGGCCCGGGATCCTGCACGGCTCGCGCTCCTATCTCTTGCAGGACGAGGACGGCCAGGTGATCGAGCCGCACTCGATCTCGGCCGGGCTCGACTATCCCGGGATCGGCCCGGAGCATTCCTGGCTCAAGGACATCGGCCGGCTCGAGGTCACGGCCGCGACCGACCGGGAAGCGCTCGACGCCTTCCGCCTGCTCGCCCGGCTCGAAGGCATCCTCCCGGCGCTCGAGCCCGCGCACGCCCTCGCCGCGACCATCAAGCTCGCGCCGCAGCTGCCGAAAGACGCCCTCCTCGTCGTCAACCTCTGCGGCCGCGGCGACAAGGACGTCTACACGGTCGCCCGCCATCTCGGAGTCGAGCTTTGACGACCCGTATCGAGCGGCGCTTCGCCGAACTGCGCGCCCGGGGCCGCGCCGGGCTCGTGACCTTCCTCGTGGCCGGTGATCCCGACATTCCGACCTTCGAGCGACTGCTCGCGGGCCTGCCCGAGGCCGGGGCGGACCTGATCGAGGTCGGCATGCCGTTCTCCGACCCGATGGCCGACGGGCCGACCATCCAGGCGGGCAATTTGCGTGCGCTCGCGGCCGGGATCTCGCTCGCCCGCACGCTCGAGATCGTCCGCCGCTTCCGCGACCACGATACCACGACCCCGCTCGTCTTGATGGGCTACTACAACCCGATCTGGGCCTATGGCCGGCTGCGCTTCCTCGACGAGGCGGTGAGTGCCGGGGTCGACGGCCTGATCGTGGTCGACCTGCCGCCCGAAGAAGACGAAGAGCTCTGTTTGCCGGCCCTCGAGCGCGGGCTCGACTTCATCCGCCTCGCCACACCCACGACCGACGACCGGCGGCTGCCCAAAGTGCTGCAGAACGTACGCGGCTTCCTCTACTACGTCTCCTTGACCGGGATCACCGGGGTGAAGGAGGCGGTCGCCGACCAGGTAGCTCCGCAGGTCGCCCGCTTGCGCCGACACACCGACCTGCCGATCGCCGTGGGCTTCGGGATCCGCACGCCCGAACAGGCGGCCGCGATCGCGCGTGTCGCCGATGCCGCTGTCGTGGGCTCGGCGCTGGTCGCCGAGGTCGCGGCGCACCTCGACGAGGAGGGCCGCCCGGCCAAGGGCCTCGTGGCGGCGGTCCACGGCCGAGTGCGGGCGCTCGCCGAAGCCGTCCGGACCGCCCGCTCGTGAACTGGCTCACCTCCTACGTCCGCCCGCGGATCCGGGCGCTCGTCGAGCGCGGCACGCCCAAGCCCGAAGTGCCGGAAAATCTCTGGCACCAATGTCCTTCCTGCGAGCGGATGATCTTCCATCGCGACCTCGAGGCCAATCAGCGGGTCTGCCCGCATTGCAGCCACCACATGCGGGTCGGCCCCGAGTTCCGCTTCAAAACCTTGCTCGACGAGGGCAGCTGGCAGCGGATCGAGCTCCCGAAAGTCCCGGTCGATCCGCTGCGGTTCCGCGATTCCAAGCGCTACACCGACCGGCTCAAGGAGGCGCAGGCCAAGACCAAGGCGCCGGACGCGCTCGAGGCGGCCGAAGGCCGGATCGGTGGCCTGCCGGTGGTCCTCGCGGTCATGAATTTCGAGTTCATGGGCGGCTCGATGGGGAGTGCCGTGGGCGAGGCCTTCGTCGCCGCGGCCGATCGCGCGGTGGCCGACCGCGCCGCCTTCGTCGTCGTCACCGCTTCGGGCGGGGCGCGCATGCAGGAGGGCACGCTCTCGCTCGTTCAAATGGCTCGCACGACGATCGCGGTCGAGCGGGTCAAGGAAGCGGGCCTGCCCTACATCGTCGTCTTGACCGATCCCACGACCGGTGGGGTCACCGCCTCCTTCGCGATGCTCGGCGACATTCACATCGCCGAGCCGGGGGCGGTCATCGGCTTCGCCGGGGCGCGGGTCATCGAACAGACGATCCGCGAGAAGCTGCCGGCCGGCTTTCAAAAGGCCGAATATCTCTTGGCCCACGGCATGGTCGACATGGTGGTTCACCGCTTCGAGCTCCGCGCCACGCTCGCGCGGCTACTCGACCTTCTGCTTCGGCCGGTACCGCTACCGGCGCCGGTCGAGCCGGTCGAGGCGACGCCCCCCGCCGCGCCGGCCCAGGCGGTGGCCGATGGCGAACCCGGCTGAGCCGATCCTCCGCCGGCTGGCGGAGCTCCACCCCAAGCGGATCGACCTTTCGCTCGGCCGGATCGAGCGGCTCTTGGCTCGCCTCGACCATCCCGAACGCCGGCTACCGCCGGTCGTCCACATCGCGGGCACGAACGGCAAGGGCAGTACGCTCGCCTTTCTCGACGCGATGCTGCGGGCCGCGGGGCGACGCACGCTGCGCTACATCTCCCCGCACCTCGTCCGCTTCAACGAGCGGATCCTGATCCAAGGCGAGCCGGTCGACGATGCGCGCCTGATCACCGCGCTCGAGGCCTGCGAGCGGGCCAACGGCAGCGCGCCGATCACCTTCTTCGAGATCACGACGGCCGCGGCCTTCCTGATCTTCGCCGAAACTCCGGCCGACATCGTCCTCCTCGAGACCGGCATGGGCGGCCGCCTCGATGCGACCAACACGGTCGAGCGGCCGCGCCTCGTCTTGCTCGCGCCGGTCTCGATGGACCACGAGGCGTTCCTCGGCAACACGCTCGCCGCGATCGCCGGCGAAAAGGCCGGCATCCTGAAGCCGGGGGTCTCGGCCATCCTGGGTCCGCAGCGCCCGGAAGCCCTCACGGTGTTCGAAGCGCGCGCCGAAGCACTCGGCTGTCCCCTGCTCGTTCACGGTCGCGACTGGTCCGCACGCCGCGAGGGCGAGCGTCTCGTCGTCGATGACCAAGGAGAGAGCCTCGAGCTCCCGCTGCCTTCGCTTCCCGGTGTCCACCAGATCGACAATGCCGGTCTCGCCGTCGTGGCGGCCCGTCGGCTGGGTGAGCTCGCCCCACCCCCGGCGGCGATCGCCCGCGGTCTCGTCGAGGCTCGCTGGCCCGCACGGCTGCAGCGGCTGAGCGAAGGCCCCATGGTCCGAGCCCTCGGCGCGGGCTTCGAGCTTTGGCTCGACGGGGGGCACAATCCGGCAGCAGGCCAGGTCTTGGCGGCGAGCCTGCCGGCCCTGGCGCAGGGCCGGCCCGTGCATTTGATCCTCGGGATGCTCGCGACCAAGGACCTCGGGGCCTTTTTGCGGCCGCTCGCGCCGCTCGTGGCGAGCCTCAAGACCGTCACGGTGCCCGACGAGCCGGCCGCCCGCGACGCCGCCGAGGAGGCGGCGATCGGCCGAGGGCTCGGCTTGCGCGCCGAACCCTCCCCTTCCCCCGTCGCGGCAGCCCGCGCCATCGCGCGCGCCGAACGGCCGCCCGGGCTCGTGCTCGTGTGCGGCTCGCTTTACCTCGCGGGTCACGTGCTCCGCGAGCATCGCTGAACGCGAGGTCGACCTCGTCAACCCCTCGTCAACCGAAACGCGCGGAAGGCTCGGCTCGGTGCAGTCGAGCCGCAGAGCGTCGGAAAGAGCGGCGGACAGTGGACCGGAAGGCGCACGAGATCGGGCCCGACGCGGTCCCGGCAACCCTCCGCAAAACTCAATCGACGCAGGAGAGGCCGAACGCTGCCAGACCCTCCTCCAGATAATCGCTCAAGAGCGGCATGCCGAGCAGATATTCGGCCGTACGGTCGTTGTGCGCCCGGCGTGCCTCGGCGACCGCCTCCGGCCACTCTTCGGCCGAAAAGCTGCCGCGCCCGACCCAGGCCAAAGCCACGAGCTCGACCTGCTCGTCCTCGTTCAAGGAATCGATGAAGGCCTTGAGCTCCTCCTCGACCGGGTCGTCGGGAAGATCCTCGAGGACCTCCCGCATGTCCTCGTCGATCGGGTTGGAGCCCGGCTCCTCCTCGACCGGCGCGGTCTTGGCGTCGAACTCGCGGGCCTTGAGGATCACCCAGCAAACCTTGTCGATGTCGATCGTCGGCATGGCGCTCTCCCGGAACCGGTCTGCATCGATGCTGCCACGCGGAAGCGAGCGAGGCCACAGCCCGGCGTGCTGCGGCGTCGTTTCCCACCCGTGGCAGGGTCCTCGTCCTGCGGTAGAGTGTGCGCGCTGCGCCACTATCCCCGAGAGTCCGAATGTCGAACCCGCAACGCTTCCTCTACCGATCGATCGGCTTCCTCGTGGTCGCCCTGCTCGTGGCGGCCGTCCTTTTCCCCGTAATCTGGCGGGCGTTCCTCTTCAATCCGTGGCTCAACGGGCTCATCCTGGCGGTTCTGCTGACCGGCATCGTCTACAATCTCCGCCGGATCCTGGCTCTGCGCCCGGCGCTCGAGTGGATCGAAGCCCATCGGCTGGGTGCACCCCTCTCCCGCCTCGAGCCGCCCGCGATCTTGGCCCCCATCCTCGCCGTCCTCGGCGAGCGCGACCGCCGCGGGCGCACCCAGCTCTCCCCGGTCACGGCCCGCCACCTGCTCGACAGCGCCGCCGCCCGGCTCGAGGAAACCCGCGACATCGCCCGCTACCAGACGAGCCTCCTCATCTTCCTGGGCCTGCTCGGCACCTTCTGGGGCCTGATCGAGGCGATCGGTGCGATCGGCAACGTGATCTCGGGGCTCTCGATCGGCAGCGGCGACTTCGTCGCCCTCTTCGACGAGATGAAAGAGGGGCTCAGAAAGCCCATCAGCGGGATGGGCACGGCGTTCGGTGCCTCGCTCTTCGGTCTCGCCGGCTCGCTCGTCGTGGGCTTTTTGGACCTCCAGGCGAGCCAGGCCCAGAACGGTTTCACGAACGAGCTCGAGGAGTGGCTCGGCGGTATGACCCGGCACGGCGCAGCCGAGGTTTTGCCGGCGGAGCTCGCCGCCGGGCCGCCCCTGCCCGCTTACGTGACGGGGCTTTTGCAGCAGACCGCCGAGAGCCTCGACCGGCTGCAGGGCCTCCTGGCACGCGGCGAGGACGGCCGGGCGCAGCTCCACGCCGTACTCCACGAGCTGGCGGAGCGGCTCGCCTCGCTGACCGACGGCATGCAGCGCGAGCAGGAGCTCCTCGCGGGGCTCGCCGACGGCCAAGCGGCTCTCGCCCGCGCGCTCGCGCGCACGACGGGCGGGCTCGGCGACGAACAGGTCCGCGCCCACATCCGCAACATCGACCTTCAGCTCGCTCGGCTTTTGGAAGAACTCGCCCGAGGCCGCAACGAGCTCGCCCGCGAGATCAAGCACGAGCTGCGGGTCGTGGCACGAACGGTCGCCGCCGCCGGCGGTCAGCCCGTGCTGATCAAGGAGTGAACGATGGCGCGGGCTCGCCGCGAGACGCGCCACGCCGAGATCTGGCCCGGCTTCGTCGACGCGCTCTCGACCCTGCTTCTTGCGATCATCTTCCTCCTCGTGGTGTTCGTCCTCGGCCAATTCTTCTTGAGCCAGATGCTCGAGGGCCGGGACGAGACCGTCGAACGGCTGCAGCGACGGCTCGACACGCTGAGCGCGCAGCTCGAGCAAGAGCGGCTCGCCGCACAACGTCTGCGGGCGAGCCTCGCCGAGGAGAGCCGGCGGCGGCAGGCGAGCGAGGCCGAGCGGCGCGACGTCGAGGACCGACTCGCTCGGCTCGAGGGCGAGCGCGCCGAGCTGGATGCCGGGTTGCGCCGCCTCACCGTCGAGCGGGCCGGTCTCGAGCGGCAGCTCGAAGAAGGGCGGCTCGCGCTGCGTGAAAGCGAGCAGCGGATGGAGCGGCTCGGTCGCGAACTCGAGGAGACGCGCCGCGCCCGAGCCGCCGAGCGCGCCGAGCTCGAGGCGAGCCGCGCCGAGCTCGCGCGACTGCAGCGTGAGATCGCCGCCCTCACCGCAGCCCGCGACGCGCTTTTGGCCGCGCGCGACGCCGAGGCCGCCGGCCGCGGTGCCGCCGAGGCCGAAGTCCGCCGGCTCGCCGCGCGGATCGAGAGTTTGAGCACCCAGCTCGGTCTCTTCGACCAGGTGCTCGCCGGCCGCCAGGCCGAGATCGACCGGCAAACGGCACGGATCGCCGAACTCGGCCAGCGGCTCAACGAGGCACTCGCCAACCGGGTCGAGGAGCTCGCGCAATACCGCTCGGACTTCTTCGGCCGACTGCGCCAGGTGCTGGGCGATCGCGAAGACGTGCGGATCGTGGGCGACCGCTTCGTCTTCCAATCCGAAGTCCTCTTCGCGCCGGGCGAGGCCGAGCTCGGCCCCGGCGCGGCCGCCGAGATCGCCAAGCTCGCCGCCACCTTGCGCGAGCTCGCGACCAAGATCCCGCCCGAGCTGCCGTGGGTCCTGCAGGTCGATGGCCACACCGACCGACGGCCGATCGCGACGGCCCGCTTTCCCTCGAACTGGGAGCTGTCGACCGCCCGGGCGATCACCGTCGTCCGCCAGCTCATGGCGCAAGGCATCCCGCCCGAGCGGCTCGCGGCCCGCGGCTTCGGCGAGTTCCAACCCCTCGACCCCGCGGACAACGAGGAAGCGTATCGGCGCAACAGGCGGATCGAGCTCAAGCTCACCACCCGGTGATCCGGGGTTACGGACGTTGCAATTCGGTAGCGGCCGTGCACTCTGCCGGCGGCGACCGGGTTGCGTCGGCGCTCGTGCCAAACGGGCGGGGCCGTCGCGGGAGATCGGGTCCGGGCAAGCGGGCCCGCGGATGATTCGGGAGATGAGGGAGAGCGACACCGCGGAGTAGCGGAGCGTGCGGTCGAGCGTGCCCGGTGCCATCGTCTTCGAGCGGATGGCGGCCCGGCTCGAGAGCAGCGCCCGGGGCTGGCGCCTCGTGGCGGGCGCGCTGGCGGGCGCCGGGGTCGGGCTCGTCTTCCTCGGGATCCAACTCGACCACTTGGCGCCGCTCGCCGCGGGTGCGCTCGCGGTGGCCCTTTCGGTCCTGCCCTTGCTCGTGGCGGTCGAGTTCGGCGAGCGGGCGGAGGGGCTGCGGATCTTGGGCGAGGACTGGGCCGATCCCGGCCCGCCCGAGCTCGCCGCCCGCCGGCGTGCCGGCCTCATCGATCTCGTCAAACGTATCTACGCGCCGGAGCGGAGCGGCTGAGCCCATGGCCTTGGACCCGCGGATCGCCGAGCTCGAAGAACAACTCGCGAGCTGGAACCGACGGCGACGCTGGCGGACCGGCCTCGCGACGCTCCTGCCGGTCGCGGTGGCCGCGGGCCTCGGGTGGCTCGCCCAGAAGCGGATCGCGACGACCGAACGGCCGCTGAGCGAAACGCTCGATCGGCTCGGGATCACCGCGCCGTCCGGATCGCCGGAGCTCGTAGCGCGCCTCGCCGCCCTCGAAGGCGAGCTGCGCGCTCTTCGCCCGCTGCCGGGCGAGCTCGTGAGCCAGGAGGCGGCCCGCCGCGAGCTCGCGGCCCGGCTCGCAGCGGTCGAGCGAGAGCGCACCGAGGCCCGTGCGCAGGTGAGCGAGCTCACGAACGAGCTCGAGCGGCTGCGGTCCGCCGCCGGCGAGGAGCGGACCACACTCGCGCGCCGTCTCGCCGAGCTCGAACAGGCCCTCTCTGCCGCCACCGCGGCGCGGGACGAGGCGGCGGCCCGTGCCTCGGCGCTCGCCCGCGAACTCGAGGCCGCCCGCGCCGCGGCCGAACAGCGGCTCGCCGAGCTGCGCGCCGACGCGGAGCGCCAGCTCGCCGAAGCGCGCACTGCAGCCGAGCGAGAGCTG
>Ga0308408_1000030_pt1 | contig 86817 bp, 91 predicted proteins | sample HotsprSampleMSe3_FD_203466 | JGI IMG/M metagenome (GOLD analysis project Ga0308408, IMG submission 203466) | Hot spring phototrophic mat microbial communities from Mushroom Spring, Yellowstone National Park, Wyoming, United States - 20060912_MSe3 ... | reverse complement strand
CCGGTCATGGCGTTCCGCGAGGCTCTCGCCCGTGAGTTCTGGGCGGGCCGCTTGGTTCCCTCGCGGCACAACACGAGCGCCCCGGACATGGTCCTGCGCGCTTTCGCCCGCTGAGGCCGAGCGCTCGGGGGCCGATCGCACTCCCGAAATGGAACGGGCCGAACCCGAGGGTCGGGCCCGCTGTTTTTCGTAGAGGGAGGAGGGACAACGAAAACCCGGCGCCCGACCTCAGTGCACGTCCGCCCAGATCCGCCGATTGTAGGCGTAGAGCAGGCCGGTGAGCACGATCAGGAAGAGCATCACCTTGATACCCGTAGCCTTGCGCTCCTCGAGCTTCGGCTCGGCGAGCCAGGCGAGGAACTGGGTGACGTCGCGGGCCTGCTGCCCGACCGTCGCCCTGGTCCCGTCGGCATAAGTCACGCCGTCGGGCTGAAGGATCGGCGGCATGGCAATGAAGTGACCCGGGAAGTATTTGTTGTAGTACATCCCGTCCGGCACGGTGACACCGGCCGGCGGCTCTTCGTAACCGACTAGCAGGGAGTACAAATAATTCTCGCCGCCGGCCCGCGCCTTGACGATCAGCGAGAGATCGGGCGGGTAAGCGCCGTTGTTGGCGGCGCGCGCCGCCTGCTCGTTCGGGTACGGCGAGGGCATGCGATCGGAGGGACGGGCAGGCCGCTCGAACATCTCGCCCTGGTCGTTCGGGCCGTCGACCACCGTGTATTCGGCGGCGATCGCCTTGACTTCTTCCTCGGTGTAGCCGAGTGCTCGCAGGTTGCGGAACGCCAAATATTTCGTGCCGTGGCAGGCGGAGCAAACCTCCTTGTAGACCTGGAAGCCGCGTTGCAGGGCCCGCCGATCGTAGGTCCCGAAGATCCCGTGATGCGGCCAGCTCTCCCGGATCGGCGGCTCGGCCTCGCCGGCCGCGCGAGCGGTGCTCGGCACGAGCACGGCGGCGAAGGCGAGGGCGGCGAGCGAGCGAAGGATACGCTGCATGCGGGTCACTCCGCGGGGGCCGGGGCCAGGCCACGGCCGAGCACGGGCGTACCGAGGCTCTCGGGCACGGGCAGCGGCCGCTCGAGCTTGCCGAGAATCGGCAGGATGACGAGGAAGTGGGCGAAGTACCAAAGGGTCGCGATCTGGCCTAGGGTGACGAGGAAACCCTCGGGCGGGTTGGCGCCGACATAGCCGAGGATGAAGCAGTCGACGACCAGGAGCCAGAAGAAGATCTTGTAGATCGGCCGGTAGCGGGCGCTCCGCACTTTCGAGGTGTCGAGCCAGGGCAGGAAGAACAGCACGCCGATCGAGGCGAACATGGCGATCACGCCGCCGAGCTTGGCCGGAATGATCCAGAGGATGTCGAAGGTGATCGCACGCAGGATCGCGTAGAACGGGAGGAAGTACCACTCCGGCACGATGTGCGCGGGAGTGACGAGCGGGTTGGCCGGTATGTAATTGTCCGGGTGGCCGAGCAGGTTCGGCGCGAAGAACACCAAGGCGGCGAACACGAGCATGAAGACGGCGAGACCGAACAAGTCTTTGATGGTGTAGTACGGGTGGAAAGGAATCTTGTCTTTCTTGGTCAGGTCGATGCCGACCGGGTTGTTCGAACCGTGGGTGTGGAGCGCGACGAGGTGGAGGAAGACGACCCCCACGATCACGAACGGCAAGAGATAGTGCAGCGAGAAAAAGCGGTTGAGGGTCGGGTTGTCGACCGAGAAGCCGCCCCAAAGCCAGGTGACGATCGCCTCGCCGAACAGCGGCACCGCGGAGAAGAGGTTGGTGATGACCGTGGCGGCCCAGAAGCTCATCTGGCCCCAGGGCAGGACGTACCCCATGAAGGCGGTGGCCATCATCAAGAACAGGATGACCACCCCGAGCATCCACAACAACTCACGCGGCGCCTTGTACGAGCCATAGTAAAGGCCGCGGAAGATGTGGATGTAGACGACGATGAAGAACATCGAGGCGCCGTTGGCGTGCGCGTAGCGCAACAGCCAGCCCCAGTTGACGTCGCGCATGATGTGCTCGACACTGTCGAAGGCGTGCGCCACGTGCGGGGTGTAGTGCATGGCCAGCACCACACCCGTCACGATCTGCAACATCAAGCAGATCCCGGCCAACGAGCCGAAGTTCCACCAATAATTGAGATTGCGCGGGGTCTGGTAGGCGACCAGGTGTCGGTAGCCGAAGCTGATCAGCGGCAGCCGGTACTCGATCCAACGCAGGGTCGGGCTCTTCAGCACCAAAGGCTCGGCATCGCTCGCCATCGGGAAGCTCCGTGCGGTTGGCGGTCCGGTCGGCGGTCTCCCCCGCTCAGCCGATCCGCACCAGCGTGTCGGAAAGGAAGGTGTAGGGCGGGACGGGCAGGTTGGTGGGCGCGGGCCCTTTGCGGATGCGCCCCGAGGTGTCGTAGTGCGATCCGTGGCAAGGGCAGAACCAGCCGCCGTACTCGCCTTTGGGCTCGCCCGCGGCGGTACCGAGCGGGATGCAGCCGAGGTGCGTGCACACGCCGACCATGATGAGCCACTCGGGCTTCTTCACCCGCGCGCTGTCCGGCTCGGGATCGCGGAGTTCGGAAAGCGGTACGGCCTCGGCTTGGGCGATCTCCTCGGCCGTACGGTGGCGGACGAAGACCGGCTTACCCCGCCACATGACTTTGATGGCGGAACCCTCGGGGATCTTCGAGAGGTCGACCTCGATCGAGGCGAGCGCCAGAACGTCGGCCGAGGGGTTCATCTGGTGGATGAGCGGCCAGACCATGGCGGCGGTGCCGACCGCGACCGTGGACCAGGTCACGAGCTCGAGGAAGTCGCGGCGCTTGCCGCCTTCGCCGTGCTGGACAGTGCTGGTCGCATCGGCCATGGACGGGCTCCTCGGATCACACGGCAGGCCGGGCGCAGGCCAGCCGGCGTCGCCGGGCGCAAGCTAGGGACCGGGTGAGGGTGCAGCAAGCGACCGAAGGTCGCAACGGGCCCGCGCGACGAACGGTCGTCGAGCCGCCCGGTCTCGCTTTGCTCGAGCCCGAACGGCCACACAATCTGGGCGCGGCGATCCGCCTCTGCGCCTGTCTCGGCGTGCCACTGCACGTGATCGAGCCCCTGGGCTTTCCGATGAGCGATCGGCGGATCCGCGAAGCCGCACTCGATTACGGGGACCATCTCGAGCCGATCCTCCACCTCGACGCGCCGGCATTCTGCGCGTGGGCCGAGGCGCGGCAGCGGCGCATCCTCTTGCTCACGACGCGCGGTGAACTTCCCTACCACCGGGCCGAGTTCCGTCCGGGCGACCTTCTGCTCGTCGGCAACGAACGACGCGGCGCACCCGACTGGTTGCACGAGCGGGCGGCGCTGCGACTCAAGGTGCCGATGGTGCCGGCGCGGCGCGCGTTGAACCTGGTCGTGGCCGGTGCGATCGTGCTGGGCGAAGCGTTGCGATCGACCGGCGTGCTCGACACGCTCGCGGCGCGTGAAGCGGGGGAGGAGCGGTGAGGAACGGCGAGGAAGGGCCGGAACAGGCACGGGCGCGGACCTGGTTCGAGAGCTTGCGGGATCGGATCTGCGCCGCCTTCGAGGCGATCGAGGACGATTGCCGCAACCCGCTCGTCGAGGCCGAGCCGCCCGGCCGGTTCGTGCGCACGGCCTGGCAGCGGCCGGGCGGCGGGGGCGGCGTCATGGCGATCATGCGCGGCCGCGTCTTCGAGAAGGTCGGGGTCAACGTCTCGACGGTTTGGGGAACGTTCGACCCCCGCTTCGCGCGCGAGATCCCCGGCACGGAGGAGGATCCGAGCTTTTGGGCCTCGGGGATCTCGCTCGTCGCCCATCTCCGCTCGCCGCACGTGCCGCCCGCACACATGAACACCCGGCACATCCGCACGACCCGGAGCTGGTTCGGCGGCGGTGCCGACCTCAACCCGATCGTCCCCGACGCCGAAGACACGGCTCGCTTCCACGCCCGCCTCGAGGCCGCCTGCGCCGTCTACGCCCCCGACGCTTATCCGCGCTTCAAGAAATGGGCCGACGAATATTTCTTCATTCCGCACCGGGGCGAACCGCGTGGGGTCGGGGGGATCTTCTACGATTATCTGGAAGGTGATTTCGAGAAGACATTCGCGTTCACGCGAGCGGTGGGCGAGGCGTTTTTGGACGTCTATCCGGAGATCGTCCGCCGTCACATGGACCGGCCGTGGACCGAAGAGGAGCGCCGCTACCAGCTCGTCCGCCGCGGCCGCTACGTCGAGTTCAACCTCCTTTACGACCGCGGGACGAAGTTCGGCCTCGCCACGGGCGGCAATCCCGAGGCGATCTTGATGTCCCTGCCGCCGCTCGTCGCTTGGCCCTGACTCGAACGCTTGCCCGGAGCCCGATCATGGACATCACCAAACTTCCGCCCGGAAGCAATCCGCCCTACGAGATCAACGTGTTGATCGAGGTCCCGCTGCGTTCGGATCCGATCAAATACGAATATGACAAGGAAAGTGGTTTCATATTTGTCGACCGTTATCTGTACACGACGATGTTTTACCCCCTGTAATTAAGGGTTCATCCCGAATACGCTTGCGGGCGACGGCGATCCGATCGACGTCATGGTAGTGGGACGGATGCCCGTGATCCCGGGGGCGATTTTGCGCGCCCGGCCGATCGGCGTCCTCGAGATGGAGGACGAAGCCGGACCCGACGAAAAGATCTTGGCCGTGCCGATCGATCGGATCACCCAGATCCACAGGAACACCAAGACGTATCGCGACATCCCGGAGATCGACCTCGCTCGGATCGCGCATTTTTTCGAGCACTACAAGGACTTGGAGCCCGACAAATGGGTGAAGATCGTGGGCTGGGCCGAACCCGAACGCGCCTACGCGCTGATCAACGAGGCGATCGCCCGATCCGGCTGGCGGCCGCCGAGCAGCTGAGGACCACGGGGCGGCGAAGCGGCGCCACTCAGCACTCGCCGGGCGCCCGACAGACGAGCGAGAGCGCGTGGACGCGCTCGCGCAACAGATCGGCCAAGATCGCGTGGACCCGCCGCTGCCGCTCCAAGCGGCCAAGGCCCTCGAAAGCGGCGCTCACCACGGTGACCCGGAAATGTGTCTCGCCTTCGGGGCGAGCCCCCGCATGGCCGACGTGCCGCGCCGACTCGTCGACGATCTCGAGCCGTTCGGGCGCGAGGGCCTCGCGCAACCGATGCTCGATCGTCTCGCGCACGCTCATGCGGCATTCCTCCCCTTGCGGTGGTACCATCTCGGAGCTGCCGTCGCGCGCGGCGTTCGCACCGCACCGATCGGCGCATCCTGGTATTGTCCGGCACCGGATTGACCCCCGGATCACCGTCAACCAGATAACGAGTCGCTTAACGAAGTTTCAACCACCCGGCGCCTAACCTCGAGGTAGAGCGCGGCTGGAAGCTCGCGGCCGCATCCGGCGTGTGCCCGGCGCCGTTGCCGGCACGCCGCCGCCCGAAGGTCGAGCCGGTTGGGAGAGACGGTCATGGTTTCCTCGAACGCCAAGGTTGCGCCGCGCAGCGGGCCCGGGCGCTCGCGCGCCCAGGACATCGACCGCCACGTCGGCGCGCGGATGCGCGAACGGCGCATCATGCTCGGACTCACGCAGCAGCAGATGGCCGAGCTGATCGGCGTCACCTACCAGCAAGCCCACAAATACGAGAAGGGCATCAACCGCATCGCCGCCGGCCGGCTCTACACGATCGCCCAGGCGCTCGGCGTCGACGTTTCCTATTTTTTCGAGGGGCTCGACAAGGAGCAACGGTTCAAGCCGACGCCGCAACAGCGCATGCTGCTCGAGCTCGCGCGCAACTTCGTGGCGATGCCGAACCGCAAATACCAAGATGCGATCTGCAACCTCGCCCGGGCGCTCGCTTCGGGCGAGCCCGAGGACGAGAGTGCCGGCGAACGCCGAGAGTGAACCGGGAAGCCGGGTGGTCCGCGGAGGATCCGCTCGCGCGCCGGCTCGAGGGGCCGCCGCGAGGGCCCGGCGTAAGTCGAATGTGCGTCCGCAGCGCGTCGCGCGCCTTGGCAGGGTAGCGTCAGTTCGCTCCGCCGACGACGGGCGGGCGCGGTCGCTTGCGCCGCGATCGGCTGCGGCCCGCGGCCGGCCGGTGGCGCAGGGATGGCGGATGCAGGTTTCCGTCGGTCCGGTCGCTCTCCGACCCGGGAGCCGGGTGGCGCCCCGAACCGCGGCCGGCCTGGATCCCTCCGTTCACCCGGCGCCTGGTAGTCCCTCCGCACCTCGGCTGTGGACCGCGGGCGGTGAGAGGGCCTGGGAGGTCGAGTGGCGGCCGCGCGGTGCCGAACAGGACCAGGGAACGCTCCGGCTGCCGGCGGCGCGACTCTTTCGCCCTGAACGCGAGCCGACGAAGGGCCTGAGCGTCGCATCCGCCGCGCTCGAGGCGGTCGTGCGGCACCGGTCGTTCCGGGGCGCGATCGAGCCTCGCGCTGCCAACCTTCGGGCACCACCGGGCGAAGAGCCCGACGCCAGCGGGTGCACAACGGTCGGCGCGATGGCACTCCGGGTTCGGCTCGCGCCCTTTGTCCGGTCGGCTCGAGCTCGACGAGCGGATGTCCGGGCGGGCAAAGGGTGCCGCGAGCGCGAGGTTCTCGAGCGAACAGCGCGGCCACCCGGTCGCCGGCGCGGCGCGCGACCGCGGTGGCACGCTCGTCCGCTTGTCGCGCTGCCGGCTGCGCGTCATGATCCCGCCATGAGTGATCCGTCCCGCAACGCCTCGATCGACGCTCACTTGATCCGGCCCTGGGCCGAACGGCAGCGGCCGCCGCCCCGTCGCTGCGAGTGGCCGGGCTGCGAAGCGGAAGGTCACTATCGGGCGCCCCGCTCGCGTGAGGAGCTGCGCAATTATCGCTGGTTGTGCCTGGAACACGTCCGGGAGCACAATCGGCGGTGGGACTATTTCGCCGGGATGACCGCCGAGGAGATCGACCGGCATCGCCGCGCCGACATCACCTGGCACCGACCGACCTGGCGGTTCGGTGTACGGCCGGGCGACCGGTACTTCGCGGCGAGCTTCGTCGACCCGATCGGGATCTTGAGTGGCCGAATGCCGCGGCGCGCTGCTCCGGAGCAGCCGCGGGCGCTCGTCATGATGCGGCGGCTCGGTCTCGAGCCGGGCTTCACCCTCGGCGAGCTCAAACGGCGATTCAAGACGCTCGCCAAACGGTACCACCCCGACCTCAACGGCGGTGATCGGGCGGCCGAGGCGCGGTTGCGCGAGATCATCGAGGCCTATCGCTATCTCTTGGATCACCGGCTGCACGCTTGAGCGAAGGCGGTCGAAGAACCAACTCCGAGGTGCCGGACGGGGAATGCCGGGCCGGCGGCAGCGCTCTTGCCGGAGGCGCGGACGCCGCGGCATAAGTGCGTCTCGGTCCGGAACGAGGGGTAGACGGTGACGGTTCAGGATACGGTGACGGCCGGGACGGGCGAGGATCTGGCGCGGATCCTGCCCGAACGGCCGGACGTCAAAGTTTCGGTGGCGGCGACGTTCGGGATCGCCTCCGATCTCGAAGTCGGAGCCTTTTCCGTTCGAACCGAATACGTGCCGGACATCGACCCGACCTACCAGTTCGACCGGACGACCACGCTCGCCATCCTGGCCGGCTTCGCCCACAACCGTCGGGTGATGATCCAAGGCTATCACGGCACCGGCAAATCGACCCACATTGAGCAAGTCGCGGCCCGGCTCAATTGGCCCTGCGTGCGGGTCAATCTCGACAGCCACATCAGCCGGATCGACCTCGTCGGCAAGGACGCGATCGTCTTGCGCGAGGGCAAGCAGGTCACCGAATATCGGGAAGGCATCCTGCCTTGGGCGCTCCAGCGACCGGTGGCCCTGGTCTTCGACGAGTACGATGCCGGCCGGCCGGACGTGATGTTCGTGATCCAGCGCGTGCTCGAGGCGCAGGGTCGGTTGACGCTTCTCGACCAGAACCGGGTGATCCGCCCCCACCCCTCGTTCCGGCTGTTCGCGACCACGAACACGGTGGGTCTGGGCGACACATCCGGCCTCTATCACGGGACGCAGCAGATCAATCAAGGGCAGATGGATCGTTGGAGCATCGTCACCCAGCTCAACTATCTGCCCCACGACGACGAGATGCGGATCGTCCTCGCCAAGTGCCCCGAATACGACACACCCGAGGGACGCCGCACACTGCATGCGATGATCAGCCTCGCCGGACTGACCCGCCACGGTTTCATGGCGGGTGACATATCGACCGTGATGTCGCCCCGCACCGTGATCACCTGGGCAGAGAACGCACGGATCTTCGGCTCGGTGCCGTTCGCGTTCCGCGTCACTTTCCTCAACAAGTGCGACGAGGCCGAACGGCACATCATCGCCGAATATTACCAGCGCTGCTTCGGAAGCGAGCTGAGCGACGCGTCGGTGAGCGATCTGGTCGCGGCGTGAGCACGCCGACTCTGCCCACGAACGAGCTCGAACGGCGCGAGCAGGCGCTCGCCGCCACGGTCCGCGCGCTCGCGGGCAAAGCCGACCTCAAGGTGACATTCCGCGGTCAGCCAGTGGCTCCGGCGGCGCGCTCGGCCGCCCGGACCATCCGCTTGCCGCCGCTACGCCCCGACCTCGACCCGGTCGAACTCGCCCGGATCCGCGGCGAGGCCGACGGCGCGGCTCTGCGCGAGCGACTGCACGACCCGGCGATCCACCGCCGGTTCGCGCCGTCGAGCGAGCTCGCGGCTCTTCTGTTCGACCGTCTCGAGCAGGTCCGGATCGAGACGGTCGGCTCGGAGCATCTTCTGGGCGTGCGGCGCAATCTGGCGGTGGCCCATCGGGCGCGCTTCGGCGCGCAGCGCGACGGTCGCGGCGTCGACACGACGATGGCCGACATCGTCGATCTCTACGTCCGTGAGCGGCTGCTCGGAATCGAGCCGGCGGACGGGCAACGCGAGCTCCTCGCGCGCTGGCGCGACTGGCTCGACAGCAAGGTCGCAGCGGAGCTGCCGGCGCTACAGTCGAGCCTCGACGATCAGGAAAGGTTCGCTCGACGGGTACGCGACATGCTCGTGCACCTCGGCCTGACCGAGGAGGCGCTCGAGGAGCGCGAAGAAGGCCAGGGGGCCGAGGAACCCGAAGCCGAGCCGCAGCCTGGCGAGGCGAAGTCCGAGGGTGGGCCGGGGCAGAGCGCCGCCGAGACCGGCGAAGAGACCGGCGGCGAACAGACCCTGGCGGAGCGTGGGGGGGAGCCGGGGCAAGAGACGAGCGAGGCTGCCGAGGCGGCCACCGAGGCGGCCCGCGAGCCGGGCGGGGAGGAGCGCGAGAGCGAGGCTTCTCGGCCATGGCGGCCGAACTGGCCGCAGGGCCTCCCGACACCCGCCTACCGGGTCTTCACCACCGCCTTCGACGAGGTCGTGTCCGTCGAGGAGCTGTGCGGCCAGGCGGAGCTCGCTCGCCTGCGTGCCCAGCTCGACCAGTCGCTCGCGCGCTTCGAGGGCATGATCGCGCGGATGGCCAACCGGCTGCAGCGCAAGCTCATGGCGCAGCAGCAGCGCTCCTGGGAGTTCGATCTCGACGAGGGCATCCTGGACGCGGCCCGGCTCTCCCGGGTCGTCGTCAATCCCGCGACGCCGCTCTCCTTCAAACAGGAGAAGGAGACCGACTTCCGCGATACGGTCGTCTGTCTCTTGATCGACAATTCGGGCTCGATGCGCGGCCGGCCGATCGCCGTCGCGGCCATGAGCGCCGACATCCTGGCCCGTACCCTCGAGCGATGTGGCGTCAAGGTCGAGATCTTGGGTTTCACGACGCGCGCCTGGAAAGGGGGGCAATCGCGCGAGGCGTGGCTCAGGGCCGGCAAGCCGCAAAATCCCGGTCGGCTCAACGATCTGCGCCACATCATCTACAAATCCGCCGATGTCCCCTGGCGTCGCGCGCGAAACAATCTCGGCTTGATGCTGCGGGAGGGGTTGCTCAAGGAGAACATCGACGGCGAGGCGATCTTGTGGGCACACGGCCGACTCGTCCAGCGACCCGAGCAGCGGCGGATCTTGATGGTCATCTCCGACGGTGCGCCGGTCGACGACAGCACGCTTTCCGCCAATCCCGGCAATTATCTCGAGCGGCACCTGCGCGAGGTCATCGCCTGGGTCGAGGCACGCGGCGAGGTCGATCTTCTGGCAATCGGCATCGGCCACGACGTCACCCGTTATTATCGGCGCGCTCTCACGATTTCCGACCCGGAGCAACTCGGCGGCGCCATGCTCGGTCAGCTCTCGGCGCTGTTCGAGCCGACCTACGGCCGACGGCGGCAGGCGCGTCGCCGGGCGGCCTGACCCGCGTTCGCCGCACCTGACGCCGGCCGAGGAGACGGCTAGGATCGGCGCCGCCTTCTGCGGGAGATCTCGAGCGATGCCGGCCGCACCCCTCACCATCCGCCTCGACCCGACCGACAATGTCGTGGTTGCCCGGCTCGATCTCCTGCCCGGCACCGAGCTCCCGGGCGAGGATGTGCGAGTCCAGGCGCACGTGCCGGCCGGCCACAAGGTCGCGACCCGGCCGATCGCCGAAGGCGAGCCGATCCGCAAATACGGCCAGATCATCGGCTTCGCGACTGCGCCGATCGCGCCGGGTGCGCACGTTCACGTCCACAATTGCGGTCTGCACGATTTCGCGCGGGACTACGCGATCGGTAGCGAGGTCAAGCCGACCGCTTTCGTACCCGAAGCCGAACGGGCGAGTTTCATGGGTTTCGTGCGCGAGAACGGGAAGGTCGGGACGCGCAATTACCTGGGCGTGCTGTCGACGGTGAATTGCTCGGCCACGGTCTGCAAGCTCGTGGCCGAGCGTTTCCCGCGGCGCCTGCTCGAACAATACCCGAACGTCGACGGGGTGGTGGCGATCACCCATGCCACCGGCTGCGGCATGGCCGATCGCGGCGAGGGATTTGCGACGCTGCAGCGGACGCTCTGGGGTTTCGCGGGCCATCCCAATTTCGCGGGCGTGCTGCTGATCGGGCTCGGCTGCGAGGTCAACCAGATCGACTTCTTGATGGACGCCTACGGCCTGAAGCCCGGCCCCTGGTTCCGCACGATGACGATGCAGGAGGCGGGCGGAACGGCCAAGACGATCGACCGGGCGATCGGGGCCTTGGCCGAGATGCTGCCGCACGCCGCCGAAGCGAAGCGGCAGCGGGTCGCGGCGAGCGAGCTCACCTTGGCGCTCCAGTGCGGTGGCTCGGACGGCTATTCCGGGATCAGCGCCAACCCCGCCCTCGGCCACGCGGCCGACATACTGGTCCGCCACGGCGGCACGGCGATCCTTTCCGAGACCCCCGAGATTTACGGCGCCGAGCATCTCCTGACCCGCCGCGCGGTCGATCGGCGGGTCGGTGAGCGACTGATCGAGCGGATCCGTTGGTGGGAGCACTACACTGCCACGAACGGCGGCGAGATGAACAACAACCCCTCGCCCGGCAACAAAGCGGGCGGGCTCACGACGATCCTCGAGAAGTCGTTGGGCGCGGCGGCCAAGGGCGGCACGACCAACCTGACCGGTGTTTATCTCTACGCCGAGCCGATCACGACCAAGGGTTTCGTCTTCATGGACAGCCCCGGCTACGATCCCTGTTCGGTCACCGGGCAAGTCGCCTCGGGGGCGAACCTCATCGCCTTCACGACCGGGCGTGGCTCCTGCTTCGGCTTCAAGCCGGTGCCGTCGATCAAGATCGCCACGAACACTCCCATGTACCGGCGGATGATCGACGACATGGACCTCAATTGCGGGACCATCGTCGACGGCGAGGAGACGATCGAAGAGGCCGGCCGGCGGATCTTCGACCTGCTCTTGCGGGTCGCCTCCGGCGAGCGCTCGAAATCCGAGCTGCTGGGCGTGGGCGACCACGAGTTCGTGCCCTGGCAGATCGGCGCGGTCATGTAGACCGGGCGGAGGATCGAACGCGAAGGGCGCGCCGTGCCGCCGAGCTGGCTCCCGGACGCCCATTCTCTCGCCGCACGCGTGGCCGATGGTGCGCTCGTTGCTCTCGCCCCGGACTATGCCGGGGCGCCGATGGCGGTGGTTCGCGAACTCGTCCGCCGAGGGGCTCGTGAGCTTCGCCTTCTCGGCGTGCCGCAGCTGGGCCTACCCGCCGACGTCCTGATCGGCTCGGGTTGTGTGGCGGCGGTCGAGACCGCGGCGATCGGGCTCGGCGAGCTCGGCATCGCCCCCTGCTTCGAGCGGGCGCGACGGGCGGGGCGCATCACCGTCGTCGACAGCACCTGCCCGGCGATCCACTCGGCACTCCAAGCGGCTGAGAAGGGCGTGCCGTTCTTGCCCCTGCGCGGGGTGCTGGGAAGCGATCTCGTGGCTGCCCGGCCGGATTGGAAAGTGATCGACAACCCGTTCCCGCCGCACGATCCGATCCTCCTCGTCCCGGCGATCCGGCCGGACGTCGCCCTCTTCCATGCCCCGCTCGCCGACCGTGACGGCAACGTCTGGATCGGGGTCCGGCGCGAGCTCATGCTCATGGCGCACGCCGCGCGGACGACGCTCGTGAGCGTCGAGCGGATCGTCGATGGCTCGCTCCTGGCCGATCCGCTGCGCGCGCCGGGTACGATCCCGGCACTGTACGTAACGGCGTACGCCGAGGTGCGGGGTGGTGCCGCGCCGACCGCGCTCTGGGGCGAGGCGGCCGATCTCGCGGCGCTCGAGGCCTATGCACGCGCTGCCGAATGCGAGCCCGGCTTCGCCGCCTGGCTCGAAGGCTGGCTCGCCGAATGAGCGGCGGCTGGAGCCGGCGCGAACTTTTGATCGCGACGATCGCCGGGCTGCTCGCCGGCTGCCGCCACGTGGCGGTGGGGGCCGCTTCGCCGATCCCGGCCGCAGGCGCCCTCCTCGCCCGCCTCCGTGATCCCCGACTCCGCGTGAGCCTGCTCGGCAGTCCGGCGCACAACAGCTTCACGGACGGCGGCAAGGAGCTGTTCGATTGCGCCGCGCAAGGCCGGATCGATGCTTTCTTCCTTTCCGGGGCGCAGATCGACGGCCACGGCAACGTCAACCTCTTGGGCGTCGGTGGCCGCTACCCGAAATTCGAGCGCCGTTTCCAGGGCTGCTTCGGCGCGCCCTATCTCGCCTTCCTCGTGCCCCGGCTGATCCTCTTCCGCGAGGAGCACACGCCCACGACCCTTGTCGAACGGGTCGAGTTCGTGACCGCCCCCGGGACCGGCCCGCCCGGCGTCCACCGCCCGGGCGGTCCGAGCCATCTCCTCACCGGCCGCTGTCTGTTCCGCTTCGAGGCTGGCCGGTTCGTGCTCGAAGCCCTGCACCCGGGCGAGAGCCTCGAGGGGGTGCGCGCGGCCACCGGCTTCGCCTTCGGCCGGGCCGAGCCGGTGCGCGAGACGCCCGTGCCGGACGAGGCCACCCTCGAGGCCATCCGCGGTCCGGTGGCTCGGGCCTTGGCCGACGCTTATCCGCGGTTCGCCGCCCGTCTCGCGGGCTGAGCGCGATCGCGCCCGGCTGCGCCCGGCCGCTCGGGCGCGAGCGTACCCCGGGGGCGCCGAGCGACACGCAGACTTTTGCGACCCGCCCCTATCGGCTAATGCCTTGTTAAGGGTATGGGCTAGGGTCAAAAGTACGCGATGGAGGCGGGAGCGTCCGCCGTGAGACGAGTTCTGCCCGAGAGAGGGGCGAGGGCCGACGCTTGTTGTAGGAGAATTAGAGCTGACGTTTTTCAATCATTTGTGAGTAGGACGGGGGGAAGCCACGGTGAGCAAGGTCTACGTGCTCAACGGCCACAACGCACAGGGGCCGGCCGAAAGCCACGGGGGGCCGGAGCGGCCGGCGGAGTTCCGCGGATCACCGGCGCGGCCACCGCTGCGACCGAGGGGGCCAAACGACCGGTGACGTCTCGGTTCGTGCTGATCGACCGCCAGAGGTTACGCCGGTCCTGGGTCTTGGCGAGCCTCGGGGAATGGGAGCTCGGCGGTCGGCTCACGCCGCTCTCGAGTGCCGCCGAAATCGCCCCGCAACTCGCCGACGGGGCGAACCGGATCGATGTTGTCATCTTGAGCATCGGCGGCGCCACGGTCGTCGATCGGCCGGTCGCCGAGGATCTGCGCTGGCTGCGTCTGCATCTTCCCCAGGTGCCGGTGGTGGTGCTCGCCGACCGGGAGGATCCGGCGAGCATGGCGATGGCGCTGCGCGCCGGGGTGCGGGGCTACCTGCCGACCAGCATCGAGCCGGAGGTCGCCCGTCACGCCCTGGCGCTCGTGCTCGCCGGCGGCTCCTACGCACCGCCCGTGGCCCTGCTCGCCGAAGAGGAGGAGAGCCAGACGGAGACGCCGCGACCGCCGCGCCCTTGCGATCTCCTCGCCAAGCTGACCCCGCGCCAGCGTCAAGTGCTGGAGCTGTTGGGCCAGGGGCGGCCCCACAAAGTGATCGCCCAGCGGCTCGCCTTGTGGGAGAGCACGGTCATGGTTCACGTACGGCAGATCAGGCGCAAGCTCGGCGCCGCGAACCGCACCGAAGTCGCGCTGAAGCTGCGCGAGCTCGCCGCCGCGCCGAGCTGAGCGAGGGCCGGGGCCCGCCCGAGCCGCCTCGGGCGGGCTCGATCGTCGGGGGCTCAGAAGAGCGGGGTGTCGAAGCGGATCGGCAGCGAGACCTTGATCGCGTAGTCGGCGGCCTCGTCGGTCAGACCGATCGTGCCGACGATGTCGAACAGGATGCGGGGCGCCAGGACGATCGCCGCGCCCAGGTTGAGGCTCGCGGCGGTGAAGTCCGGCCCCTTGAGCTCTCGCCCTTCGATTTCGGCGCGGGTGCCGAACACGGTCTCGAAGCTCGCGCGCAACGAGGTCGAGGGGCTCGTGGCGAGGATCGTGCCGAAAGTAAGCCCGAGCTGATGGCCGGGCTTCACGTCGTCGTTCTCGAACGCGTACTGTGGTAACTGCCCGAGACAAGGAACACGAGCGGATCGTTGCGCTTGATCGCGACGAGCTGGGCCTGGACCTCGTGGAATCCGGCGGGCAGGGCGACGCCTCCGTCGCGGGTCTCGCCGGTCGCCGTGTCGCAGCTGAGCCGGCCGACGACGTCCGGGATCCAGCCATCTTCCCGCAGCAGGGTCTTGGCGAAGGCGAGCTCGAGGTCGCCGAGCGCCCCACCGCCGCCGTACCGGCCGCCGACCGGGAATCGGCCCTGCTCGTCGATCGTAGCCTGGTCGACGTAGTTGTAAGGGATCGAGAATTCGATCTGGCTGTCGAACGGCAGGCCGAACCGCAGCCCGAGCTCGGGCCGCCAGAGGTCGCGGCGGACCTTGCGATCGCCGACGCCGACGATGGCGCCGCCGCCGTCGAAGAACAGGACCGGGCTCGAGGATTCGTTGCGCTGGTAGGTGAAGCTCGGCTCCAGCTCCACCTGGCCGGGACCGAGCAGGAGCGCGCCGGTCCGCACGAGCACCCGCTCGAGCGCCCGTTCGGCCGCCAACGGGTCGACCTCGAACTGGCCGGGTGCCGCCGGTCGCTCGGCGACCGTGGGGGCGGGTGGTCGCGGCGCCGGGGCGGGCGACGGCGCCGGGCCTGCAACGGGCGGGCTCGGCTCGCCCATCTGCACCGAGCCCTTGGCGAGCTTCTCGGTCTCGGCGAGCCGCTTTTCGAGGGCGTCGAGCCGCCGCCGCAGCACCGCGATGGCCTGATCGCGTTGCCGCAGCTGGCGCTGGAGCTCCTCGGCCGCGGGCGCCGTCGGCTGGGCGACCGCCTCCGCGGCGACCACCGAGGCGAGAGCCACCCCGCCCAGAAGCCTCGCGATCGCGCCGACCCTCGTCCCCTGCACGGGCCCTCTCCCTCGGTTGGTGGCGGTTTGCGGCTCAGCGGAGGAACAAGAACTCCTCCGGCCGCGCGGCGAGTTGGCCGGGTGGTGCGGGGCCGTCGCGTCGCTCCACCACGAAGCCGACCTTGCCGATGTCGCCGTAGTCGATCCAGGCTCGCTCGAAGGCGTCGACCGTCATCGTGACGTTGCCGAAGGCCGGATCGGCCAGCAACACGCGATTCCCGAGCCGCCCACGGAACACCACGAAGTGGTTGTACTCGTTGATCGAGACCGGAACGATCGCGGGCGCTTTGGCCACGAGGTCGTCGAGATCCATCCGCCCGTATCCGACCCCCTCGTAGCCGCGCCCGTCGACGAAACGCTTGAGGTCGAGGAGCGAGAAGCCCTGGCGGATCCGCACGAGCTCCGGCCGCTCGAGGTATTCGGGGCGGCCGATCAGGCCGAGTGCCACCTCGCGCTCCTCGACCATGTGGCCGTGCTGGTAGCGGAGGATCGTCGCGAGCGCGGCGGCACCACAGCTGATGTCGAAGTTCTGGATGACGACGCCCGTCCGGCGGATCTCGAGCAACGAACGTACGGGCTGGCGCGGCTCGCCGGCGAGCGAGGGCGCGCCCGTGAGGGTCAGCGCAAGCACAACGAGGGCGAGACGGCACCCGCACCGCTTCGGCCCGGGACGGGCTCGGCGTGGGGCGAGAGCGGGCCTGTCGCACGGACGAGTTCGTCTCATGTCCGACCTGGTTCGCGAGGCCGACAGGTCCTGTCAACCGCGGCGAGCCGCACGGTGCGGCCTCGGGCGGTGCGGGTGATCGGCGCGCCACAGCCGCTTCGCACGAAGGTGGTAGCCCTTCCACCTTTTGCGCGCTTGAGCCGCGGGTCTCGGAGGCGTTGGTTAACGCACCGTGAAAGGCCGGCGCATTCCCGCCGTGGACCACGCCGAAGTTGGGCATGATGGGTCGGTGCTCGCCCGCGCGGGCCGGCACGCAACGAGCGAGGAGGAAACTAACATGGTCATGCGGGTGCCGCTTTCGGCGGGTGTCTTCGGGTGCTTCCTCGCCGCCTCGCTCGCCGGACCCGCCTGCGCCGGTCAGGGCTCGGACCCGATTCGGCTGGACGTGGGGGCGCTCGATCGGGTCGTGGCCGGGGCCACTTACGGCATCACCGGGGAGGCCAACGCGTCGGGGAACGGCAGCATGGGCTCGAGCTCGACCGCCAACCTCGATTTGAACGCCAGCACCAACGGCAACGGCGCGACGGCCAGCGGCTCGGCATCGGCGATCGGGGTTGGTATGGGCGAGAGTCCGCAGGCATCGAGCAACGCCGACGTGCAGGTGAGCGGCCCGTTCGACCGCGTCTATCGCCGCGAGCTCAAGCGGCGGTTCGGCGGGCGGTATTTCCAGGTGGACTACAGCTTCGTGACCGTGGTCGCGATCAAGTTGCCCACGACGCCGTGAGCGCCCTGTCGACCCGTTTCGGTGACCGGACGGCGCGCCTCCTCCTTTCGGATGATTCGCCGAATGCGCGGTTGAGGAGCGAGAGCTTCCGTGCGCAAGGTGTCGTCGAACTGTCGGCCCGATCGCCGAGCGATCGTGGCCCCGGGCGACGGAGCGGCAGCATGCGGTTGATGAGCGCGATCGCGATGGTAGCCCTGGCCGGAGCGACGGCCGGGGTGGTGATGGCCGCGGAGCCGGTTCGGCTCGAGCCGGCCGAGCTGGACCATGTCACGGCCGGGCGCTGGCAAGGCTACGCGGTCTCGGGGGTGGGGGCGCAAGCGAGCGGCGGCGCCCGGGCGAGCACCCGGACCTCCAACAACGCGAGCTTCAAGAGCACCTACCAGGAGAAGAACGGCGTCGAGACCGGCTCCTCGGTCGACGTCGCCGCGAGCGCGAGCGGCTCGGCGTCCGGCTCCGGTCCGGGTGCGTCTTCGGCTGGTGTCGGCGGGTTCTTGATCGTCTCGGCGAGCAAGGTCCCGGCGAACGATTGAGGGGGTGGTGAACGGGCCGTTGCTCGGAAGGGCGCGACCCGCGAGGTTGTCGAAGGTCGGCGGACGGCCGGATGGTCCGGTGCGAGCCGGCCAGAGTGGTGAGGAGAGAAACGCATGAACATCAAGAAGCTCACGACGACGGTCCTGGCCGGTGCGGCCGGCCTGCTGCTGGCGGGCGGGGCGATGGCCGGCGAGCCGCTGCGGCTCACGGCCGAGCAGCTCGACCAGGTCACGGGGGCTGCCAAGCTCAAGGTCAAGGTTCAGCTCTCCTGGGCGGCGGCGACCTCGGACGCTTTGGCCTCCGGTGGCTCGAGCGCCAACATCTCGACGAGCAACAGCGCCAGCACCAGCGACACGCTGAACTCGAGCGAGACCAGCAACACGTCGGGCTCGACGACCACGCTGAACACCACTTCGACCCGCACCGCGAGCTCGGCCACCAGCGCCAACGCCAGCGGCAGCAACTCCACTGCGGCTGGTCGCGGCTACAGCTCGGCCGGCGATCTGTTCCTCAAGATCGACTTCAAGAGCTGAACCGCATTCGGTCGGAGGAAACACACGCTGCCGCGCCGCTCACGGCGCGGCAGCGACGCCTCCGCCGAGTGGGAAAACGGTCGAGACGAGTGGCTGGGCCGCGGGTCGCAGCGCCGGAAACGACCAGTGGGCGGGCATCGCGCGAGCGGTGCCCGCTTTTTTGTCTTCATGCACCTTCTATTGATGCTCTCCCGCCGAGATCGAGACGACAGGTGCGGCCGCTCCGGGTACAATCGACTCGGGACCAGAGGCAGGGGCGAAGCCGGCGAGGCGGGGCGATGCTCGAGGAGCGGGCGCACGGATCCGAGGCGTGCTCGGGCGGCACGGAGGAGGAGCCGCTCTCGCGCGCGCTGCGGGCGCTCGCCGAGCGGCGCTACGACGAGGCAGCGCGCTGGCGGGACGCGCTCGACCCGGAAGGCGCCTGGCACGCCGCGCTCGGCGCCGCTGTCGACCAAGCGCACGGGCGGTTCGAGGCGGCACTCGCCGGCTGGGACGCGGCGGTGTCGCGCGATCCACAGCTGCTGTTCGCGCGGTACAATCGCGCGCTCCTGCTCGAACATCTCGGCCGGATCGAGGAGGCCGCCGCCGACCTCGAGCTCGCAGCGGAGCTCGCGGTCGACGATGCCGAGATCGCAGCCGACCTCGGTCGGGTGCTCTGGCGGCTCGGCCGACTCGGCGAGGCGCTCGAGGCACTCGACCGGGCGCTGGCCCTCGCCCCCGGCTCGCCCGCGGCGCACAACGATCGTGGCTTGGTCTTGCAGGCCCTCGGCCGAACGGCGGAGGCCCTTGAGGCTTTCACGGCGGCGGTGGCGTGCGATCCGGCCTATCTCCCGGCGCGCCTCAACCAGGCGGAATTCCTCGTCCGGCAGCGCCGGTTCGAGGAGGCGGTGGCCACGATCGACCAGGCGGTCGCGGCCGGCGCGCGGTCGGCCGAGCTCCTCTATTGGCGGGGCTGCGCGCTCAGGGGCACGGGCCGGCGCGAGGAGGCCTTGGCCGCACTCGAGGAAGCGGTCGGGCTCGCCCCCGACCATGCCCGCGCGCATTGCGAACGCGGGCTCGTGCTCTTGGAGCTCGGCCGTGAAGAGGAGGCACTTGCCGCCTTCGATCGCTCGAGCCGGTGTGCGGGGGAACTCCCGGTGAGCCATCTCGGCCGGGGTATCGGGCTGCATCAGCTCGGGCGCCCCGGCGAGGCGCTCGCCGCCATCGATCGGGCGTTGGCGCTCGACCCGCGCTTTTTCGAGGCACTCGTCGAGCGCGGCAACGTGCTCCGGACTCTCGGGCGCGCGAGCGAAGCGCTGGCCGCCTACGAGGCGGCGCTCGCTCTGCAGCCGGGAAACGCCGCGGTCCACAGCAACCGCGGCAACATCCTCATGGACATGGGGCACTTGGCCGAGGCTCGAGCCGCGTTCGAGCGGGCGCTCGAGCTCGATCCGCACATGATGGCAGCGTTCGACAATCTGCTCTGGTGCTGCTGCTACGATCCGAAGCTCGATCGTGCCGCGGTCGTCGAGACGCACCGCCGCTTCGGCGAACGCTTCGGTAACCGCCCCGACCGCTACCGCGACTGGCCGAACGAGCGTGATCCCGACCGGCCGCTTCGGATCGGTTTCGTCTCCGCCGACCTCAACCGTCATCCGGTCGGCTTCATGCTCCTCGCCGTGCTCGAAGCACTCGACCGCGAGCAGTACGCGCCGATCTTCTATGCGACCGGCGGCGCGGAGGATTGGGTGAGCGATCGGCTGCGCCGGCTCGGCGCGGCTTGGCATCGGGTCGGGGGCCTCGGCGACCGGGCGCTCGCCGAGCTCGTCCGCTCCGAACGGATCGACATTCTGGTCGACCTGGCCGGGCACACCGCCGGGAACCGCCTCGGCTGCTTCGCGCTCCACCCGGCGCCGGTCCAGGCGACGTGGCTCGGCTATCCTTTCACGACCGGTCTGCGCGAGATCGAATGGATCATCATGGACCCGATCTCCGTTCGACCGGAAGAGGAGGAGATGTTCGTCGAGCGGGTCATCCGCTTGCCCGGCGGGCGTTACGTCCTGCAGCCGCCGGCCGGGGCGCCCGACGTCGTTTTGCCACCGGCGCTGACGGCCGGGCGCGTCACTTTCGGGAGCTTCAACAACCTTTCCAAGATGACGCCCGAGGTGGTGGCGACCTGGGCCGCGATCCTCCACCGGCTGCCGACCTCCCGGCTCCTCTTGAAATGGCGGACGCTCGCCGACCCCGTGGTCGTCGAGGAGGTCCGTTCCGCCTTCGCCGCCCACGGGATCGACCCGGCGCGGCTGATCCTCCGGCCCGCCTCGGGCTATGTCGAGATGCTCGCGCAGTATGGTGATGTCGACATCGCGCTCGACCCGTTCCCGTTCGGCGGCGGGCAAACGAGCCTCGACGCCCTCTGGATGGGCGTGCCGTTGGTGACGCTACCGAGTTGGCAGCCCGTTTCGCGGCAGGGGGCCATGCTCCTCGAGGCGATCGGCCGGCCCGAGTGGGTCGCCGACGATCCGGAGGACTATGTCGAGGTCGCCGTCGAGCTCGCCGAGGATGCCGGCCGTCTCGCCGGCCTGCGGTTCGGTCAACGCGAGCAAGTTCGGCGCAGCCCTTTGTGCAACGCCCGACGTGCGGCGGGCGAACTGGAGACCGCGTTCCGGACGATGTGGCGAGACTGGCTCGCGCGCCGCTCCGCGTGAGCGCTCGTGCCTACCGAAAGAGCCGCACCCACACGCGCCGACGCGGCCTTCCGGTCCGGGTGGGATCGCTCAGCGGCTGACCCTGACCGAGGCCGAGGCGGTCGCGCTCGCGGTCCGACCACCCGTCGACGTCGCCTGGGCCGAAGCGCTAGCCGACCCACCCGTGCCCTCGACCTGCTTGCTCGTGGTGGTCGTGGTCTGGTCGCCGCTCGCGCGCGCTTCGGCCTCAACCTTCACCTTGCCGCCTCCCGTCCCCGACCCGCTGGCCTCGAGCCGGGCGATCGCGGCGGCCAACCGCTCCCGCGCCTTCTCGCTGGCGCCACGCTTTTCGAGCTCTTGGAGCTTGAGCCGCAGCCGCTCGAGGCGCGTGGCCTTGCCGCGGGCGGCGCCACCGGCCACCACCGCATCGAGCTGCGCCGACGACAAGACGTAATCGGCCGCTCGGGCGTCGACCGCCGCCGTGGTCAGCAGCGCCGCCGCGACGAGGATGCCCAGCCCTTTCCGCTGCATGCACAGCACTCCTGAGGGCACGTCCGTCCCTCCGCTAGCCAGCGTGGAGTGTGCGCGGGTGAGCGACGGAAGAAAAGGTTTCGGAGGTGGATCCACCCTTCGAAGTAGGTGGCCAGCTCAACGCAGACGCGCGCCCGCCCGGCTCGTCGCCCGAGCCGACATCGAGCGGCGGTCGGCGAGCATCGTGGCGTCTGCGTCGGAGCGCGTCTCGGCCCCGTTCGCCGCAGCCGTGGCGGAGGCGCCGACCGCGAAGAAGGTCCCGCGCAAGCCACCCGACACGACCGCGTCGAGCGCGGTGCGATCGAGTACGACCGGCTCGGCTCGGGCAAGGCCCGCGGCCGTCAAGAACGTGGTCGCCAAAAGAAGGGACCGGAATCGCATCGTGCTGTTCTCTCGATCCAGGGTGGAAGGCCTCGGGGCGACATCGACGGCCGCCCCCTCGCGGGATTGATGTGAGGTCAGGTGTAGGTGTCGTAGCCGCCGCCCGAGCTCACGAGCGTGAGGAGCTGGTCGACGCCCTTGAGGAAGACCGCGTCGCCGTCGCCGCCGTGCTCGATCAAGAGCCCGCGACCGAGGTTCACATCGGTCACCACGGTCTGGCGGATCGGCTCGCCCCGCTCGAGCTTGAGCTGATCGACGCCGCGCTTGAAATCGAGGATCACGTCGACACCGTCGCCGTCGTTGAACCAGAACGTGTCGCGGCCTGTCTCGCCGAGCAAGATATCGCCTGGCTTGATCTCGACCTCGTTGAACAGGACGAGCGGACCTGTGAAATCTTCGACAGGTATGACTTGAACGTTCACGTCACCATAGAAGTTCGCGAACGTGTCGACCAGGAAGTCGTTCGTGATCGTGACGTTCGCCTCGCCGTAGAGCTCGCCCGTGAGCTGGATCAGCATGAGTGCACGTTCGCCGTCGCCGAGCTCGAGGAGTGCCAAAGCTTGCAGCGCACCGCCGATCGTCACCACGATGTTGCCGAACTCGTTGACGTAGGCCTCGGCGAAGGCGTCGGATGCGGCGTAGGTCTCGCCGAACAAGTCGAAATCGCCGTCGATCAGGTATTTGAGGGCGTAGCGGCCATTGTCCTTGCCACCCCAGAGGTGATCGTCGCCGGCGCCACCGTTCAGGTAATCGTTGCCGGGAAGCCCGCTCTCGACTCGCGCACGCACGCTGAACACCGCGTCGTCGAAATCTCGGGAACGCGACGGCAGGTCCTCGAAGTGGAGAGCGAAGTCGCGGTTGCCGCCGTCGACGTCCACGAGATGACCGGCGTGCCAGCCGTTCGGGTTCTTGCTCGTCTGGGTGAACAGCGCGTCGACCCCGTCGGCGCCGCGCAGCACCGTGCCGGTCTCGAGCTCCTTGAGCACCCAGCGAGCGCCCTCGCGGACCACGCGAAGCTCGAGCTGGGTCGCATCGCCGTCCGCGAGCCAGGCGTTCTCGGCATAGCCGTTCGGGATCAAAAAGAATTCGAGGTTGCGGTACTGCTCCGGGGTCAAGTTCAGCTCGGCCAGGAACCGGATCACGTTCGGATCGCTGTCGAGATCCGTGTTGGCCAAGAGGATGTGGGCCTCGCCGGTCGTCCGGTCGTACCAGCCGAAGGTGTTGCGGAAGTCGGCGGACTCGGAGCGGAAGGCGATCTCGAGCTTGACCGAGAGCGTCGAGGCGAAGCCGCGCTCGTCCTGATCACCGAACAACAGATCGTCGCCGCCCCCGGCGTAGATCTTGTCGTTGCCGAAACCGCCGACGATGATATCTTTGGAAGCAAAGGCGACGTTCGAGAGATAGGTGTCGTTGCCGTTGCCGAGGTCGATCCGGATCTCGGTGTCGCGGCCGTTGTAGGCCGGGATCGCGCCCTTGCCCTTGCCGAGCCAGCCCGTGCCGACCTCGACCCAGTCGTCGTGTTCGGTCAGCTCGGCGGTGAACAGGTTGGGCTTCGTCATCCGGTTGTTGAGGAGATCTAGGTGCAACCGCAGGGGCCCGTCCATGTCGCTGGCGTCGAGCGAGCCGCGGACGAAGTTGGTGATCCGCACCGTGACCTCGTCGATCGCCGGGCCGGGGTGGATCCCGTCGCCGAGGTCGATGCGCACGTCGGCGAAATTCTTGACGTTGATCCGCGCGACCTCGGACATCAAGGCGTCGTCGGCCGACAGCGCGAGCGCGCCGACTTTGCCGAAACCCTTGTCGCCCACGTAGACGTCGAGGATCTTGCTGCCCGGCGTGCCTTTGAGCGAGGCCTTGACCCGCGGCACGTCGCTGCCGCTGAAGGGCCGCAGGTTCCACGTGAAGTCGGTCGTGCCGAAATCCCGCGTCCAAGCCTGGGTAGAAGGCGGCTCGTTCGGGTCGAGCAGACGGTCGAAGCTGCGGGCGAAGGTGATCCTGCTCACGGTCTCTCTTCCCGGCTGCGCCGCAGGACGGGCCTTCTGCGGCGGTATTACTCCTCGCCGCCGGTATGTCCGGAGCAGGGAGAGGCCGCTCGGTTAAGAGTGATTTAACGGCATCGTCGTTCGATGCCGCGTTAACCAACCGTCAACCCTCGCCGAGGGCTCGCGCCGGGGCCGAGGCGGTGGCGAACGCCTCTCGGGCCTGGCGCTCGCGGACCGCCCGGCAGAGCGCCGCAAGCCGCCGGTCCGGCACGCCCAGCCCTTCGAGATGCGCCACCGTATTGAAGAGGTACTCGCAACAGGGGCCTACCGGACCCCGGGCGGTGGCGAGCGCCTCGACGATCCGCGCCTCGGGTAGCCGTCCGGCGTAGCGCGGATGGGCGCGGTTGATCGCGAAGGCAATCGCCCGCAGCGTCTCGCCCTCACCCCGCGCCGTGACCCAAATCGGACGGTAGGCGGCGGTGACCATCTCGCGCCGCCAGACGATGTCGAGCTCGCTCTCGACCTCGGCTTCGGCGATCCTGAACGCGACGCCGCGGCAGGAGCCTCCGGGCTCCAGGCCGAGCATCAGACCTGGTCGGTCGGGTGTGCCACGGCCGATGCTGGTCCAAAGACAGAACCGGCGGTGCCAGCCCGCCACCGTGACCACCCGGCGCTCGACGTAGTGGAAACACGGGTTCCAGATCAACGAGCCGTAGCCGAAGACCCAGACCGGGGCGCCCGGAGGTCGCTGCGCGAGGCAGGCGGCGCGCGATGCGGCGAGTTCCCGCTCGTCGAGCACGCCCGGGACGCCGTGCGCGCGCACGAGCTCTTGTACCCAGCCGGAGCGGATGCGCTCACGGGTCAGCACGGCAGACCCTTCTCGTCGCGCCGGGGCAGATGCGGCGCCGAGCTCCCCGTTGCAAGGGGTCGACCCGGCTCGGCGTCGTCGGCCGGTGCGCGGCGGGCCCGGCGGCGTGTCGGCCGTGGCGCCCGGGTCCCGACCAGCCGCAGGAAGACGAACCGGGTGCGGCCGTAGCGCCGCTCCTGCTCGAGCTCGAACCCGGCCGGGGGCACGAAAGGCTCGGCGGCGGCAAGCTCGACCACCACCCGACCGCTCGGGGCGAGCCAGCCACCGTCGCGGAGCGACTCGAGGGCGGGGCCGGCGAGGCCGGACCGCCAGGGCGGATCGACGAAGACGAGATCGAACGGTTCCGGAGCGGGGCCGAGACGGCTCGCGTCGGCGACCAGGAGCCGCACCCGGCCGGCTTCGCCCAACTGTTGGATGTTGTTGCGGATCGCGGCGATTGCCGCAGGGTCGTTCTCGATCAGAAGGACCTTGCGGGCACCACGCGAGGCGGCCTCGAGACCGACCGCCCCCGTGCCCGCGAAAAGGTCGAGGAAACGGGCGTCGGCGAGTGGCGGGTCGCCGTGCTCCAGGATGCCCATGAGCGCTTCGCGGGCGCGGTCGGAGGTCGGTCGTGTGCCGCGTCCGGGCGGGGCCTGGATCCGCCGCCCGCGATGCCGGCCCGCGATGATCCTCACCGTCCGGCTTCCACCTGCTCCGAGACGGCCGGAGAGCGCGCCCGCCGAGCCCGTTTGGGTGCCGGCCCGAGCGCCGCGCCGAGCTGCTCCTTCAAGACCTTGCGAGGTACTTCCTCGATCGCGCCGCGCGGCAGGTTGCCGAGCTGGAAGGGGCCGTAGGCTACCCGGATGAGCCGGTTCACGACGAGCCCGAGCGATTCGAGCACCCGACGCACCTCGCGATTCTTGCCTTCCTTCAAGCTGATCGTGAGCCAGAGATTGGCGCCGCGGACCCGGTCGATCTTCGCGTCGATGGGGCCGTAGGCCACCCCGTCGACCACGGTCCCGCGGGCGAGTTCGGCGAGGGCTTTCTCGTCGACCTTGCCGAACGCCCGGACCCGATAGCGGCGGGTCCAACCCGTGCTCGGGAGCTCCAGTCGGCGCTTGAGCTCGCCGTCGTTGGTCAGAAGCAGAAGGCCCTCGGAATTGAGGTCGAGCCGGCCGACCGGCACGAGCCGCGGCAGGCCGGGTGGGAGCCGCTCGAGGTAAGTGGGGCGGCCTTCCGGGTCGCGGGCGGTGACGACGACCCCACGTGGCTTGTGCCAGCGGAAAAGGCGGGTCGGTTCGGGTTCGGGCAGCGGCCGACCGTCGACGGTGATCCGCTGCTCGGGCGTCACATCGAGCGCCGGGCTTTCGACCGTCTTGCCGTCGACCGCGACGCGGCCGGCACGGATCCAGGCCTCGGCCTCGCGCCGCGAACACAAGCCCGCCCGGGCGATCCGCTTGGCGAGCCGCTCGCCGGTCTTGCTCGGCGGCGGGGCGGCGGAAGCCGAGCCGCGCCGGGGCCGGCTCGGCGGAGTGGGCGCGGCGTTCGAGGGCGCGTTCATCCGGCCTGCCGCCGCCGGTCGCGGCAGGCGGCGACGAAGCCCTTGAGGATCGCCGTGTCGCCCGCGTCGATTCGATATTCCGGATGCCATTGGACACCCAGGCAGAAGCTCCGCCGAGGGTCCTCGATCGCCTCGATCACCCCGTCGGGCGCACGCCCGCTCACGACGACCCCGGGTCCCACGGTCTCGGCAGCTTGGTGATGGGCACTGTTGACGAGCAGCCGTTCGGCGCGGGTGAGGCGGTGCAAGAGCGTGCCCGGCTCGACCAGGACCTCGTGGCCGGGCTCGGTCCGAGGGTTGGGCTGCTCGTGCGGGAGCGCGTCGGGTACGACATCCGGGATGTGCTGGATGAGCCGCCCGCCGAGGACGACGTTCAAGAGCTGCTGGCCACCGCAGATGCCGAGGATCGGCAGGTCACGGGCGATCGCCCGTTCGGTGATCGCCCATTCGAAGCGGGTGCGCCGCTCTTTGAGGCGCACGGTGGCGTGCCGTTCGGCAGCCCCGTAGAGGGCCGGGTCGATGTCGAACGCGCCACCCGTGATCACGAGCCCGTCGAGCCGGGCGAGATAATCTTCGACGAGATCCACTTCGTGCGGCAAGGCGAGCGGCAAACCTCCCGCTTCGGCGAGCGCGTCGCAATAATTCTCCCGGAGCGCGTACCAGGGCTGCTTCGCGTAGCCACCCGGCGGCTCGCTGTCGAGCGTGACACCGATCGCGGGACGGGGACTCGTGCGCATGGCCGCGCAGAGGTAGCGATCGGTCGGCGTCGCTGCAAGGAGAAGGCCGGATGATCGCCGAGCTCGAGAGCCGGCTCGGTGTACCGCTGCTCGACGCGGTGGCACCGCTCGTCTTCTTGCTCGCTTGGATCGGTTACGCGCGCTGGGCCGACGGGCCCGGCAGGCCCAGTCTCATGGCGCGCATGCACGAATATCGGCTCGCCTGGATGCGCCGGATGCTCGCCCGCGACAACCGGATCACCGACCTCCAGGTCGTCCAGGTCCTGGTCCAGAACATCGCCTTCTTCGCGAGCTCCTCGATCATTCTGATCGGTGGACTCGCGGCGGTGCTCGGTGCCCGCGACCAGGCGCTCGCGATCCTCGCCGACCTCCCGCTCGCCGCGCCGAGCGGGCCTCGGGTGTTCGACGCCAAGGTGCTCCTGCTCATCCTCGTCTTCGTCTACGCGTTCTTCAAGTTCACGTGGACGCTCCGGCAATTCAATTATGTCGCGATCATGATCGGCGCGGCGCCACTGCCCGCCGAAGCCGCCAGCCCCGCCGCTGCGCGGCTCGTCGAGCGGGCGGCGCGCATGGCCACGCGTGCGGCTGACCATTTCAACAAGGCCATGCGAGCTTATTATTTCGGGCTCGTCGGCCTCGCCTGGTTCGTCCATCCGCTGCTCTTCGTGTGCGCATCGCTCTGGGTCGTGCTCGTCGCTTGGCGGCGCGAGTTCCGCTCGACGAGCCTCAAGATCCTGGGTCCGGTCGGCGAGCCGCTCGACGACGGTTCGGCCGCGTCGGCGAGCCTCGCGCCGCCACGCTGACCTCCGGCTTCAACCGCTCGACGGTGTCGGAGCACGGCAATCTTCGAGGCGCAGACGCGTGCCCGGAAGGCCGAGCCAATCGCGCGGCCGGCAGGTCAAGACCACGATCTGCTGCCGCTCCGCGGCCTTGGCGAGGATCGCCTTCATCCGCTCGAAGCGGTCCTCGTCGGCGAACACGAGCGCATCGTCGAGGATCAAGCACGGCGCTTCGCCCTCGCGCTCGAGGAGCAGCTCGCCGAGCGCCAGCCGGACCAGCACCGCGAGCTGCTCGCGCGTCCCGACACTGAGCTCCTCCAAGGGTTCCGCGACGTCACTCCGGCGCAGACCCACGGGGACCAGCGTCTCCGCGTCGATCAGGGGCTCGGCCTCGGGCAGGAGACGGCACAAATAGGGGCCGAGCCGACGGGTCACGGGCTCGACGAGCCGCTCGGCACCGGCCCGTTCCGCCTCCGCCAAGCTCTCGCGCAGGAGCTTCCATGCTCGGGCCTCGCGCTCGAGCGCTGTGGCCTGCGCGCGATCTTCGGCGAGCTGGCGCTCGAGCTCGTCGAGGCGGTTGTCGAAGGCCTCGACGCCGAGCCCTTGCACCTCCCCTTCGAGCCGATCGACCTCGCGACGGCAGCGCAGGATTTCGCCCTCGAGCGCCGCGAGCTCGCGCTCGGCCTGCGCCTTGCGCAGCCGCACTCCCTCGGCGTCGAGTCGAGCGAGCTCCCCCTCGATCGCCTCGACCCGGGCGAGGGCGTCGCGGTACCGCTCCGCTGCACGGCGCCGCGCGGCCTCGAGATCTGCCTCGGGGAGGCGTGCTTCGGCCGTCAGCTGTTGGTCGCGTGTACTCTGGACCGAACGCAGGAGTTCGTGCCGGCGGCCCTCGATCCCCGCGAGCCTTTCGCGTTCGGCCGCGGCGGCACGACCGGTCGCCTCGGCTTCGGCCCGTACTTTGACGAGCGCGCGCTCGGTCTCTTCGACCGCCCGCTGCGCCGCCTCCAACGCTTCCGCGAGCTGCGCCGGCTCGGCGTCCTCGCCGAGGCTCTGCCGGCCGGTCTCGAGGCGGCGTTGCTCGACCCGCAGCCTGCCGCGCAGGCTCTCGAGGTCGAGCACGCCGGCGCCGCGCAGTAAACCCTCGAGCGCTTTGCGTTCGGCGGCGAGCCGGCTCTCGAGCTCCTGGCGGCGGGCGAGGCAGCGCTCGGCGCCGGCGAGGTCGGCGAGGCCGAGCTCGGCGAGCGCGGCCGCCAGACGGTCTCGGCCCTGGGCGAGGGCGCGCCTGCGGCTCGCGAGATCGCCTCCGGGTGAAACACGGATCCGGCCGAAGCCCTCGAGCTCGAGCTCGGTCGGGGTGGTGAGATCGAGCGGCCTGCTCGGATCGATCTCGACCCCTTCGGCCGTGCGGGCGACGCGCCCCGTTTCGGGGAAGAGCTCGATCCGGGTCGCCTGGGCCAAGAGCCCGGCTGCGAGCCGCTCGACTTCGGCGGCGAGCTCGTTCAGCCGCCGGAGCCGGGCTTCGTCGATCGGCGGAATGGCGGCGAGATCGGCCTCGAGACGGGCGATCGCTTCGGCCTTCGCCTCGGCGTCGTCGGCGAGTCGGCGCAGCCGCTCGGCTTCGTGCTGGCGCTCCAGAAGCTCGCGCGCGGCCTGGGCGAGGGCGAGCCTTTTACGCGCCGCCACGGCCGCCTCGGCGAGCCGGGTCTGCTCGGCGTCGAGGACGGCGAGCCGTTGCTCTATGTCGACGCGCCGGCGGGCGAGCTCCCGGGCTTCGGCCTCGAGCGCGCGCAGCGCCGCCTCGTCGCGGGCGAGCTCTTCCCGGCGCTCGGCGCGAGCGCGCCCCTCCTCTTCGAGCCGGCGCAGCTCGGCCGCCTCGGCCTCGACGGTTTTGCGGGCGAGCGTTCTCTCCGCCTCGAGCCGCTCGATCCGAGCCAGCTCCTCCGCGGCGAGGCGGAGTCGCTCGCGCACCCGTTCCGAGCGCTCCGGTGCCTCGGCCCGGGCCCGCTCGGTGCGCGCCCGCTCGAGCTTGTCGACCGCCTCGTCGTAGCGGGCCCGTGCAGCGCGCAGTGTGGCCGCCAGGCTCTCGCGCTCGACGATGCGAGCGCGCAGTGCGGCGAGCTCGCCGCTCCGCTTTTCCTGCCCCCTCTCGGTCCAGAACCGTGCGCAGGCCTCTTCGATCCGCGCGCGCAGGGCAGCCAGCCGGGGGCCGGCTGCGACCATGCCGATCTCGCGGCGCAGGAGGGCGGCGAGGCGATCGCGCTGGGCCTCGATCGCCGCGGCCGTGGTCTCGGGGAGGAAGCTCGTGCCCTGATCGACCCAGAAGAGAGCCGAGAGCCCTTGATGCTCGGCGCGCCGCTCGGCCCGTCCGCGCCGCGGCTCGAAGCGCAGGAGACGCTGCAGTTCGGCCTCGGCGGCATCGCCCCTGAGCCGCAGGTCGGGTCCGGCGAGCGTACAGTCGCGGCCGAACTCCTTGACGAGTTGGTAGCGTGCTCCGCCGAGTTCGAAGGTGACGGCGACGCGAGGTGTCCCGCCGCCATGACTCGTCATCGCCTCGCGGATCCGTCCGCCGACCGACCACGCTTCGAACAACGCCGACTTGAGCGCCAGGAGAACGGTGGATTTGCCTTCCTCGTTGTCGCCGCCGATGAGCGTCAGACCACGGTCGAAGGGGCCGATTCGCCAAAGCCCGGCGAGCTTGCGGAAATCGCGAATCTCGAGCGCGACGAGCCTCACCCGCCCGCTCCCTCTCCCTTAGCGAGGCGATCGGTTTCCTGCCAAAGGAGCCGCAGCGCGAGTTCCGCGACCGCGCGCTCCTCCTCGCTCGGCGCGCGCCGGGCCCGATCGAGGAGCCGGCGGGCGCACACGCCGATCGGGCCGCCATCGTCGAGGGCCCCGAGCTCGAGCTCGGTCGGCTGGAGCGCCAGCCGGTCGATCCGATCGAGATGGCGGACCGCGGCGGCGAGGCGAGCGACCGCCTCGTCGACCGCGGCTCGGCCCGTTAAATCGACCGAGCCTTCGAGGACGAGGCGCAGAACGCAGCGCTCGGGGGCGGCCGGCAGAGCCCGACGGAGCGCCTCGACCCGCGCGGAAAGCTCGACCGCGGGCAGTGGGGCGAGCTCGAGACGCTCTTCCACCCAGTGGAACCGCCCCGTGGGGATCGGCACGACCCGAGGCGGGGCGGTCGGGCCGTCGAGCTCGACGAGCAGGACGTGGCCCGCCTCGCGGTAGCGGAACTCGTCCGGTTCGGGGGTGCCGGCGTACCAGGTGCGGGGCGCCACCTCGAGGGTGCCGTGGCGATCGCCGAGCGCCAGATAAGCGAGGCCGGCGCGCACCGCGCGGTCGCGGGCGATCGGATTGGAGACTCGCGCCGTCGAGGCCGCGAGGCCTTCGACCACACCGTGGGCGAGGCCGATCCGGAGCGCTTCCGGCGGGCTCGGCGCATCGTCCATCCATTCGCTCGGATCCTCAGGCGAACGCCGATCGGCGAGCGGTGCCGGCAGGACGGTCGCTCGACCCGCCGCGATCGGGATCGGCGCGCGTTCGAGGGCGATCCGGACCGAGGCTGGGGGCCCGCGCCGGGCGAGGCGGGTCCACACGCTTTCGGCGCGCGCCGCATCGTGGTTGCCCGGCAGCAGGATCCAGAGCCCGCTCCAGCTCGTGAGGATCTCGAGGGTGCGGTCGAGGAGCGTGTCGGCGACGTGTTGGCCGTCGAACACGTCACCCGCGACCAAGACGGCGTCGACCCGGTGAGCGCGGGCGAGGCCCGCGATCTCGCGGATCACGTCGAGGCGCCGCTCGCGCAGCACCGCACCCGCATCGGCCGGGATCCAGGCGAAGGGGCACCCAAGGTGCCAATCGCTCGTGTGGAGGATCCGGATCGTCACGACCGCCCGGACCTGCCCCGGCCCTTCAGCGGTCGCGCGACAGGCCGCGAGCGGCGAGTGCCTCCAAATAGGCCTGCCAGATCCGCTCGCGATCGCGGCCGAGCCGGTATAAATAAGACCAGGAATAGATCCCGGTATCGTGGCCGTCGTCGAAGACGATCCGTACGGCGTAATTGCCGACCGGCTCGAGATCGCGAATGGCGACGTCGCGCTTGCCGGCCACTACGACCTTTTGCGAGGGCGTGTGACCCTGGACCTCGGCAGAGGGACTTTCGACCCGCAAAAGCTCGGCCGGGAGCGTGAAGGTCTGGCCGTCGTCGAAATCGATCTCGAGGCAGCGCTCGGCCCGCTTGACGCGGATCTCCAGCGGCCAGGGCTCGCTCTCACGCGGGCTCACCGGCGGAGCTCCTCGGGAACGGTTTCTCCTTCACCGAGCGGTCGCGCCTCCTCGACCAACATGATCGGGATCCCGTCGCGGATCGGGTAGGCGAGCCCGGCCCGTTCGGAGACGAGCTCGTTGCGGACCCGGTCCCAGCGCAACGGCCCCTTGGTCAGCGGGCAGACCAAGAGCTCCAACAAACGCGGGTCGACCCCGACCTCGGCCTCCCGTTCGGCCATCGCTCCTCCGTCAGTGGCGGATCTGTGGGGCGGTCCCCTGGGCCGCCCGAACGTCCATGTCCATGAGTGTGATCAACAGCTCCGCCTGGTCCTCGAGACTCGGGGCCTCCAGCAGAGCCTGCTTCTCGGTCGGCGCGAAGGGGCAGAGCATCGCGAGCGAGGTCACGAGGACGGCGAGCGGTGCGCCGCTCACGGCCTCCCAGTCGGTTTCGATTCCCCGACGTCGAAAATAGGCACGGGTCGCGGCGAGCAGACGCGGCCGTGCATCCGCCGGAGGTTCGACCGGCGCGAGATCGCCCCGCCAACGCTCGAAATCGCCCACCACCACACGATAGGGTGTGGTGACCGTGAGCTCCTCGACCACGGTGAACCGGCAGAGGCCGGTGAGCGTGATGAGGAAGCGGCCATCCTCGGTCTCGGCGAAGCGCGTGATGCCGCCCAAACAGCCCGTCCGGTAGATGCCTCGCCGGTGACCGGGCCGCTCGGGCTCGGTCGGTTGGATCATGCCGACGACCCGGTGCGTCCGCATCGCGTCGCGCACCATGGCGAGATAGCGCGGCTCGAAGACGTTGAGCGGCAGGTTGCCGCCGGGCAGGAGGATGACCCCATCGAGGGGGAAGATCGGAAACCGCGTCGGGACGCTCTGCGCGGCGGAGCGCATCGGCGTGGTCAGGAAAACAGCACGCTCGAAAGCATCCGCCGCCCCTTGAGCGTAGCCGGGTGCTTGGGTCCGAGCGCGTCGAAGAAGCGGATGAGCTGCTTGCGCGCCGCGTCGTCTTTCCAATTCCGATCCTTCTTCACGATCCGGCAGAGGTGCTCCATCGCCGGCTCGAGCTTGCCGCGCAAGAAGAGGGCCGTGGCGAGCCGGTAGCGAGCCTCGTGATCTTCCGGGTCGACCGCAAGGCGGGCTTCGAGGCTCGCGGGATCGCCGATTTCGCCCGCCTCCTCGGCGAGTTGGAGGGCAGCCTGCGCCCCGCTGATCGCCGGGTGGTTGGCGAGCGCTTTGGGCGCTTTGTCGAGCAGCCGTTTCGCGTCGTCGCGTTGCCCGGTGGCCAAGAGACAGCGGGCGAGACCACCGATCGCCTCGGGGTTCTCGGGGTCGACCCGCAGGATCGCATTGTAGATCGCCGCAGCGGTTTTGGCCTCACCGCGCTCGAGGGCGGCACGCGCCGCCTCGAGATCGGCCGTCGGGTCGGCCCCCAAGGGCCCGCCCACGAGCTTTTCGACGAGCGCCTTGATCTGGCTTTCCGGCTGTGCCCCGACGAAGCCCGTGACCGGCTGGCCGCCGATGAAGGCGTAGACCGTCGGGACGGACTGGACGCGCAATTGCTGGGCGAGCTCGGGGTTCTCGTCGATGTTGATCTTGACGAGCTTGACCTTGCCGCCTGCCGCCCGGACGACCTTCTCCAGGACCGGGCCGAGCTGCTTGCAGGGACCGCACCAGGGCGCCCAGAAATCGACCAGGACCGGCGTGCTCAAGGACGCTTGGATGACGTCTTTGGCGAACGTCTCGAGTGAGCCGTCCTTGATGATCGGATCGGCGTCGGTAGCGGCCCTTGCTTTGGCGGCCGCGCCGCTGAACAACACCATGCTCGCGATCCTCGTCCGTGGGCGGCTGACGTCCCCGCCGCGGGGCGGCCGAACCAGCTCGGTCCCTCGACGCGCGCGCCCGACCTGCCTTGGCCCCGATCGCCGCGGGTTCCGGAAGCTGCGCGTAATGTGAGCGCCGAAAGCGTCGGTTACAAGCCCGGCTCGACCCTTGCCGCGCGACCTCGTCCGGGTCCACTAGAGAGGCGGCCGGAGGGGGCCGCGCCGGCCCTGTCCCGACGGTGCCGGGGCCGCGGCGCCGGAATGTCCGAGGAGCTCTCGAGCCTCGATGCGTCGCCTCGCACTCGCTTTTCTGGTGCTCGCCGCGCTCGTGCTCGTGCCCTTCCTGATCTGGGGCGAGGCGCTCGAGGCCGCTCTCGACCCGATGGCTCTCGCCGTCCAGCTCCAGGGGCAGGGTCCGGTGGCCACGCTCCTCGCCCTGGCCCTGCTGTGGTCCGACCTCCTGCTGCCGATCCCGGCGACCGCCGTCATGAGCGCGCTCGGCTTCGTCCACGGTGCGCTCTTGGGCGGGCTTCTCGGGGCCGCGGGCTCGATGCTCGCCGGCCTCACCGGCTACGGGCTCTGCCGCGCCGCCGGGCCGCGCGCGGCCCGGGCGATCCTCGGTGCCGAGGGACTCGCCGAGGGCGAGCGGCTGTTCGCCCGGGTCGGCGCCTGGCTCGTCCTCTTGTCGCGCTGGCTGCCGGTCTTCCCCGAGGTCGTCGCCTGCATGGCCGGCCTCGCGCGCATGCGGTTCGCGACTTTTCTCCTCGCGCTCGCCGCCGGTTCTTGGCCGATGGCCACCGCTTTCGCCGCGCTCGGCGCGTTCGGGCTCGAGCGGCCGGGCCTCGCGCTCGCCGCGAGCGCCCTCGTGCCGCCGCTCGTCTGGATCGTGGTACGCCCGCTTGCGCTGCGCGCGGCCCGCGTCGGCCCGGCTCCCACCCGGAGGGCGTCGCCGTCCGACGCCCTTCCGAGCCCGAGCGAGCTTCCGCCATGAGCAAACGTCCGAGCCCCGAGCCGGTCGATCCCGCGAAGCTTCCCGAACTCGCCCGTGCGGTGATCGCGGCCGACCGCTTTCCCAGGCTCGCGACCGTCGACGGCGATCAGCCGCGGGTACGCCCGGTGAGCCCGGTCAAGACCGACGGCTTCACGATCTACGTCGCGAACCTGCGACGGTACCACAAGACCGAGGAGCTCGCCGCCAATCCGAAATGCGAGCTCGTCTATCTCTCGCCCGAGCACGACCAGGTGCGGATCGCGGGCGTGGCGGAGGTCGTCCACGAGCGCGCGGTCCTGGACGAGATCTGGCGGACCAACCCGCTGTTGCGGGCCTATCTCGGCACGCCCGACAATCCCGAACTGATCGTTTATCGGATCCGGCCGACCCGCGTCCGGTTCATGCGCGAATGGGCCCTCGACTATCACGACGTCTCGCTGGAAGCGGGAGCGAACGCCTCGCCTGGGCCTCCGGCCTAGGTCCCTGGCGGGGCAGGAACGTCGGTAACCCACGCTCGACCCGGACAGCGCCAGACCATCGTCGAGGGCGTGCAGCAGCCGGGTTGGACCACGCGCAACCGGAGCTCGTCGCCGGGCGGCGGCCTTGGGCGTGCGCAGGACGAAGCTGGAGGTGGCCTCGAGCCGCACCGTGCCGTCGCGCGTTCCGGATCAGACCTCGGCCGGGCCGCGACGGCGGTCGGCCACGAGCTCGAGCCCGTCCGCCTCGAGCCGCAGGATCGAGGCCACCGGCAGGGGTGGCCCGGCCTCGCTCGTGCAGCTCCCGGTGAGCGCCGCGGTCAGCTCGCGGCCGAGCGGCAGGGGATCGTCGAGCCCGCGCAGCGCCCAGCTGCACACGAAGCTCGCGAGCCGGCGGTCGCGGTCGAGCCAGAGATTGAACAGAACGAAGCCTTCGGGGGTGCGGCCGACGCTGATCTGCTGGGCCGGGCCGCCGGGTGGCTCGATCCGCACGCTCCGGGTCTCGAGCAGGGTCTCGACCCGCTCGAAGGTGCGCCGTGCCGGCGGCGTCGCCGCAGGCAGGAGGGCGGGCTGCGCAACGACGGGGGGCGCCGGCTCGGGCGACCGGGTGCGGGCGAGCTCGGCCTCGATCCGCGCTTGCTGCTCGGCCAGCCGCCGCTGCTCCGCCTCGATCCGCTGGCGTTCCGCCTCGATGCGGGCGCGCTCGGCTTCCACGCGCTGCCGCTCGGCCTCGATGCGGGCGCGCTCTTCGGCCGCCTTGCGCGCCTGCTCGGCGGCGAGCTTGGCCTCCTCGGCGCGCCGCTGGATCTCCTGCTCGAGCCAGGCGATCCGCTCCGCGGTCGCGCTTCGCGCCCGCTCGAGCGCGGCGAGCTGCGGCACGAGTTCGCGGTCGACGAGTGCTCGGGTCTCGGCGGCGAGGGCCGCCACCAACGCCTCCGGCGTCGTGGCCGCTGGCAGGGCCGGTCGGGCGAGCGGGCGGAGCGCGCTCGGCAGGGCCGCGGCGGTCGCCGCCTGCTCGACGAGCGCCGAGCGGGGCAACGGGAAGAGGAGGCCCACGCGGTCGTCGCGCAAGAGCAGGTCGCCGCGTGAGGCGGCGGCCAAGAGCTCGCGCAGCTGCGCGACGGCTCGGTCGAGGGCAGCGAGCTCGAAGCGCCGCTCGGCGATCTCCGCTTCGAACGTCTCCTGTGCCCGCGCCGGGTGCGGTGCGAACATCGCCAGGAGGACGAGAAAAGCCGCCAAGCTCGAGAAGTGAGAGACGGGCATCGCAGCCTCCACACGCGCAGCCCCGGTATCGACCGGGGCCCCAATGAAACGTTAACCGAGAAGGCGGATTGTCCCTAGTGGGCGGACGGCGAAACCGCCGGGTCGCGAGCCTCGCCTTCGGATCGAATGGCCCAGCATACCCTAGCTCCGTCAAGGATTTGGCGAGAGCTTCTCGGGAGCGGTCCCGGGAGTCGATCCCGTACGCTCCTACGTACCTGGCTGTGCTTCCGCTCGAGCCGTAGCGGTCGCGGCCCGTCGCGCGCGGCTCACGAGGACGACGGGTAGGCCGAGCGCCAGGCCGGAAAGCGAAGTGACGAGGCTCGGCGAGATCATCAAGAAGGCGGCGAGACCGGCGGCGAGGCGGGCGAGCGGGCCCAAAGGGGCGAACAGGAAGCCCGTGAGCGCTGCGGCCAAAAGGACGATCCCGGCCACCGCCGTGCCGAGCGTCAAGAAAAGCTCGGCCCAAGAGAAACCGGGCAGGACGAGGAGCATCGAGGGCGCGTAGACGAAGACGAACGGCACGAGGGCCTTGGCGTTACCGAGCCGGAAGGCGGTGAGGCCGGTCTTGAAGGCATCGGCGCCGGCGATCCCGGCGGCCGCATACGCCGCGACGCAGACGGGTGGAGTGAGGTCGGCCAGTACACCGTAATAGAGCACGAAGAGGTGGGCGGCGAGTGGCGGGATCCCCAAGAGCACGAGGGCGGGGGCGGCCACCGCAGCGAGCACGATGTAAAGCGCGGTGGTCGGGATCCCGCAGCCCATGATCACGCAGGCGAGCGCAATGAAGAGAAGGGTAAAGAAGCGAGTGAGATCGGCCGCCTGAATCGCGCCCAAGGAGAGCAACCCGACCAAGGGTTCGAGGTCCTCGGCGAGTTGAGCTGCCTGTTGGGTCACCGCGAAGGAGACCTTGAAACCCACGCCCGAAAGTGTGATCACACCCACGAACATGCCGACCGCCGCGGCAGCCGCCCCGATCGCGATGGCGTAGCGCGCGCCGAGCGCGAAGATGTCGGCGATCATCGGGAGGCTCAGGCGCTTTCTCGGGTTCAAAAGACCCACGAGCAAGGCACTCGTCGTCCCCCAGAAAGCCGCCTTGGTCGGTGTGTAACCCTCGAAGAGCACGCCCACGAGGACGAAAAGCGGCACGAGCGTCGGCCAGCCCTCGGCGAGCACCCGGCCGACCCGCGGGATCTCGGCTTCGGACAGGCCGCGCAGGCCCGTCCGGCGCGCCTCGAGATGGACCATCATGAAGACGGCGAAGAAATGGAGTGCCGCTGGGATCGCTGCAGCAATGCAGATCTGGAGGTAGGGAACGCCCAAGAACTCGGCCATCACGAAGGCTGCGGCACCCATGATCGGCGGCATGATCTGCCCGCCGGTCGAGGCGGCCGCCTCGACCGCACCGGCGAACTCCGGCCGGTAGCCGATCCGTTTCATGGCCGGGATGGTCAAAGAGCCGGTGGTCACGGTGTTCGCGACCGAACTGCCCGAGATCGAACCGAACATCGCCGAGGACAGGACCGAAACCTTGGCCGGCCCGCCGGCGTAGCGCCCGGCTGCTGCCGTCGCGAGGTCGAGGAAGAGCTGGCCCAACCCCATCCGCGTGGCGACGACGCCGAACAACACGAAGTGGAACACGATCGTCGACATGACGACGATCGGCAGACCGAACAGGCCTTCTTGGGTGAGGTAAAGGTGGCTCACGAGCGCCGGCCACGACGAACCCGCATGGCCGAAGAGCCCGGAGAGCCGGTGGCCCTGCAGCGCATAGAGCAGGGCTCCGGCGACGATCAGCGCCAAGGGCCAGCCCATCGCCCGCCGGGTGAGCTCGAGGACGAGGCCGATCGTCGCCGTGCCCATGACGAGGTCGAGCGCAGTCGGGTTCCCGATGCGGAAGGCAAGATCGGCGAAAGTCAAGGGGTAGTAAACAGCAGCTGCCACGCCGAGGGCTGCCATCCCCCAATCCCAGAGCGGCACAGCGCCGGGCCGCCACCACCGGGCCGGGGCGGTGGCCGGTGGGGCCGACCGTCCGCCACCGTAGACCAGAAAGCCGATCGCCAAGACGAAGGCCAGATGGGTGGCGGACATGACCTGGGTCGCCGGCTGGCCGAAGCCGGCCGTCCACCAGTGGAACAGACCCATCGCGAGGAGCAGGAGGAACACGAGGAACTTGGCCGGCTGGGCGAGCGGCCGGAAATGCATCTCCGGGTCGTATTCCTCCTCGAGCCGCCCTGCCCGCTCGAGATCGAGTGCAGCAGGCGCCACTGGCCCGCCCTCTGGACCCGATCCCGTTGCCCCGACGGGATCCGGTGGCCGGGATCCCGACCCGCCGGGGGGTCCGGGCGCGATCGCCGATCTCACCGACCCCGCCGCGCCGTGCGAGGCCGTTGGCCGCGGTGCACCCCGCTGCGCCGCGGTTTCACTTCAACAGGCCCACCTCGCGGTAGTAGCGCTCCGCACCCGGATGCAGCGGCAGGCTCACCCCGGCGAGCGCGGTGGCCTTCTGGATCGCCTTGCCCTTGGCGTGGCCGGCATCGAGCAGCGCGCGGGTGTTGTCGTTCCAAAGGGCTTTGGTGACCTCGTAGATCAGCTTCTCCGGCTGGTCGGCCGAAGTCAGGAGCTGGGCGCCGACCGCCACGGTCGGCACGTCCTGGTCTTGGCCTTTGTAGGTCCCGGCGGGGATCGTGGCCTTGGCCCAGAACGGGACTTTTTGCACGATTTTATCCTGCATCGCGGGCTCGACCGGCAGGATCCGCACGCCGGCCGTGGCGGCGAGTTCGGTGATCGCCGCTGCCGGATAGCCCACGATGATGAACGCGGCATCGAGCTGGCCGTCGCGCACCCGATCGGCGGCCGGCCCGGGTTGGAGGAACTCTGGGGTGATGTCGACCTTCTCCCGCAGGCCGTAGGTCTCGAAGAAAAGCCGCGCACCGATCAAAGTGCCGGAAGCCGGTGGACCGAAATTGACCTTCTTGCCCTTCAGGTCCTCGATCCGGCGAATCGGCGCGCGTGTAGACGTGGACGTGCTCGGGGAACAGGTTGGCGATCACCCGGAGCTTCTCGAGCTTGGGCTTTCCTTCGAAGAGGCCCGTGCCGGTGTAAGCCCAGTGTGCCACGTCCGACTGGGCGATCCCGGCCTCGAGCTGGCCCGAGACGATGCCGTTGACGTTGGCAACCGAGCCGTCGGAGGAAATCGCGGTGGCGACGAGCCCGGGCACGCCGCAGGAGCCGCCCTTCTCGCAGGGCCGGGAGCCCGGCGGGTTGGAGATCGCGGTCGCGATGATCCCGCCGATCGGGTAGTAGGTCCCGCCCGCTCCTCCGGTGCCGATCCGGAAAAAGCTCGGCTGCTGGGCTCCGGCCGCACTCGCGGCGAGCCCGGTCGCGACCGCCACGAGGACGGCCACCCACGAGCGACGATCCATCCCTGCCTCCACCTTCGGTTCCTCCCCACCCACGGGCGGCGGGCGCCGATGCCGCGGACGTCCTTGCCCCGCCTCGCCGCGGCCTCCATAGACCGAGCGGGGGCGACCGACAACGAAAGGGAGCGGGAATGACGGGGCGGACGCGGATCGAGCGGGTCGAATTGCACGTCTTCCGCTTCGAAGTCGAGGATCTCGGCCTACCCGAACACGGTGCGCCGGGGGTGGGCAACATCGAGTACCGTAAAGGCGGCAAGCTCGCGCTCACCCGCTGGGCGGTGACGATCGACACCGCCGACGGGGCGCGCGGCGAATACGTCACCCACTGGGTCGGCACGCCCGCCGCCCTCGGCCAGGCGCTCATGCTCGCCCCGCACCTGCTCGGCCGCGACCCCGACCGGCGCGAGCAGATCTTCGACGATCTCAAGCGGGAACTACGAGCCTACGACCACATGGGCCACGGGCCGCTCGACATCGCGCTCTGGGATCTCGCGGGCAAACGTCTGGGCTGCTCCGTCTCCCGCCTCTTGGGCGGTTTTCGCGAGCGGCTGCCCGTTTATGCCAGCACCTATCACGGGCAGGGATCGGGCGGCGGGCTCGAGAGCCCCGAAGCCTTCGCGGACTACGCCCGCTGGTGCCGGGAGCGCGGCTTCCACGGCTTCAAGATCCACGGCTGGCACGACGGTGACGTGGCCCGCGAGGCTGCCACGCTGCGCGCCGTGCGCCGGGCGGTCGGCGAGGGGTTCCGGCTCATGCTCGACCCGGCGTGCGAGATCCGCACCTGGATGGACGCGCTCGCCCTCGGCCGTGTCTGCGACGAGGTCGGCTGCTTCTGGTACGAGGATCCGCTGCGGGACTGCGCCATCTCGCTCGAGGCACACAAACGGTTGCGCGAGCGCCTCGCGACCCCACTCTTGGTCTCCGAGCATGTCCGCGGGATCGAGGCCAAGGCGGCCTTCCTCGTGGGCGGCGGGTGCGACATGATCCACGCCGACCCGGAATACGACATGGGGATCACGGGCGCGATGCGGCTCGCCCATCTTTGCGAGGCTTTCGGACTCGACGTTCAATACCATGCCTGCGGCCCGGCGCACCGCCACGTGATGGCCGCGACACGGAACACGCATCTCTACGAGATGGCGCTGATCGGCCCCGGCATGCGCAACGCCGTCCCACCGGTCTATGCCTGCGGCTACAGCGACCAGCCCGACGATCTCGCTGCCGACGGTTGCGTGCCCGTCCCCGAGGGGCCCGGGCTCGGGGTCGTCTACGATTGGGACTTCATCACCCGGAACCGCGTCCAGCATCACGTCTTCGCGCTTCACTGACGCCGTCCGGCGCTCGGCTGGCCCCTCACGATCTGAGGAGCTAGAATGAGGCCGAGGAAGGAGGTCCATGGCCGAAGCGACCGCCGCGACGCCCGTCCTGCGCGACGTCGAGGAGTTCCTCGCTTGGGCCGAGGGGCGAACGGAGCGCTGGCAGTTCGTCGAGGGCCGGCTCGTGATGATGGCCGGCGCCGCCGACCCGCACGATTTCCTCACGGTCAACGTGATCCTTGCCCTCGGCAAGCGCCTCGAGGGCTCGCCTTGCCGGCCGCACGGACCGGACCGCGGCGTACGGATCGGTCGGCGGAACTTCTACCTGCCGGACGTGAGCGTGAGTTGCCGACGTTCGGACGGCACCGTTTCGCCCGAACCCGTGCTCGTCGTCGAAGTTCTTTCGCTCGCGAGCGAGCGCGACCATCGTGGTGTCGAATGGCGCAACTATCAGCAACTCGCGAGCTTGCGCCATGATCTCCCGCTGAGCCGGGACGAGCCCGTGGCCGAACTTTTCAGCCGCGGCGAACGGGGCTGGACCCGTAACTGTTTCGAGGGCCTCGATGCGGAAATTTCCCTCGAAGCGCGAGCGATCGCTTTGCCGATGGCCGAACGTTACCGGGACGAGGGCGCGGCGCTGCCGGTCGCGTCCGAGCTCGACGATCCCGCGGCTGCTGGAACATCCTGAGGGACGATGCTCGCCTACGTCATCCAGCGGCTCGGCCAGGCGGTAGCGGTGATGCTCGCTGTGGCGCTCGTGAGCTTCGTGCTGTTCAATTTCGTGGGCGATCCGGTCAACAACATGGTCGGCCAAGAGGCGAGCCAGGCCGATCGGCAGGCGCTCCGCGAGCGGCTCGGCCTCGACGACCCGCTGGTCGTCCAATTCACGCGCTTCGTGGGCAACGCCCTGCGCGGCGAGTTCGGCATCTCCTACCGGTTGCAGCGGCCGGTGGCGCAACTCTTGGCCGAGCGGCTGCCGGCCACGCTCGAGCTCGTGTTCGTGTCGGCACTCTTGGCCCTCGCGGTCGGCATCCCGCTCGGGGTCTACAGCGGGATCCACCGCGACGGCTGGCTCGCCCGACTTTTCATGACCGCTTCGCTGCTGGGCGTTTCCTTGCCGACCTTCGTGATCGGTATCGGCCTCATCTACCTCTTCGCCGTGACGCTCGGCTGGCTCCCCTCCTTCGGCCGCGGTGAAGTCGTGAAGCTCGGCTTCTGGAGCACGGGCCTGCTCACCCCCTCGGGCCTGAAGGCGATCATTTTGCCCTCGGTGACTCTGGCGCTTTACCAGCTGACGCTGGTCATGCGGCTCGTGCGGGCCGAGATGCTCGAGGTGCTGAGGACCGACTACATCAAGTTCGCCCGGGCGCGCGGCCTGTCCGATCGCGCGATCTATTTCGGCCATGCCTTGAAGAACACGCTGGTTCCGGTGATCACGATCACCGGATTGCAGATCGGCTCGTTGATCGCATTTTCGATCATCACCGAAACGGTGTTCCAGTGGCCGGGTATGGGAGCCTTGTTCATCCAGGCGGTGCAGTTCGCCGACATCCCGATCATGGCAGCCTATCTCGTGATGGTCGCGTTCTTCTTCGTGACGATCAACCTCTTGGTCGACCTTCTTTATTTCGCGATCGACCCGCGGCTGCGGGTCCAGGTTCGTGGCGGCCACTGAGCCGATGGCCGCCGGCTCGCCCGCGCTTCCGCTCGGGCCCGGCGACCTGGCTTGACAATGGGCCGGCCAGCCGGACAGTCGGATCCGTTGTCGGAGCCGCCCGCACGGGAGACCCGCATGCGCCCGATCGTCCCGACCGTCGCCTCGCTCGTCTTCCTCATGACCGCACCGGCGGCACCCCGCGCCGACGAGATCACCGATCAGCTCGAGAGCGCCAAGAAGCTCTACCAGGAGGGCGATCTGGCCGGGGCCGTGGGCGAGCTCGAGTTCGTCCTGCAGGCGCTGCGCGGCCGCGTCGGCGAGGCGTTCCGCGCGACCTTCCCGTCGCCGGCCGAGGGTTGGACGGTCGAGGAGGGAGAAAAGGGCGGTGCGATCCCGTTCCTGGGCGGCACCACCGTTTCCCGAACATATCGACAGGTGAACGGACCGGGGAAGATCGAAGCGCAGCTCTCGACGGGCGGCGGGATGCTCCAGGGCCTCGCCCAGATGTTCGCCAACCCGCAGATGCTGGCGACGCAGCCGAATGCCAAGCGGGTACGCATCCAGCGCGAGACCGCGACGACGACCTACGATCCGAAGACCAAACAGGCCCAACTCGTCCTCGACCTCGGTGGCAAAGCGACGATCCTGTTGCAAGGATCGGGGTTGTCGGGGCCGGAGCCCTTGGTGGAGCTCGCCAATCGCTGGGACTTCAAACAGGCCCGCGCGCTCGCCGGCCTTTGAGAGCGCCCGGCGGCGAGCCATGCGGCCGCGTGAAACCTCGGTTGCGCGCCGTACCGGTCTGCCCTAAAGCCCGTCCGACCGTCGGGGAGGCGTCGAAGGTCTCGAACGGGGCGGGGTCCCGCGGCTGGCCCGGTTCTTGCATACGCAGAGGGCGATGGCCTACTTCCTCCAGCAGCTGATCAACGGCGTCGCGCTCGGCATGGTCTACGGGCTGATCGCGATCGGCTACTCGATGGTCTACGGGATCATCGGGATGATCAATTTCGCCCACGGCGAAATCTACATGATCGGCGCGTTCGTCTCGATCATCGCCTTCACGCTTTTGGGCATGCTCGGGATCTCTTGGGCACCGCTCGCCCTCGTCTTGGTGCTGATCGTGGCGATCCTCGTCACCTCGCTCTACGGCTGGACGGTCGAACGGATTGCCTACCGACCGCTGCGCGGCTCTTTCCGCCTGGCGCCGCTCATCTCGGCGATCGGCATGTCGATCTTCCTCCAGACCTACGTCCAGATCGCCCAGGGTGCGAAGATCAAGCCGTTGCAGCCGGTGGTCACGGGCGGCTTCGTCTTCACCGACCCGACCGGCTTCACCGTGACGATCTCTTGGATCCAGATCCTCATCATCGTCCTCACGCTCGTCTTGATGGCCGGCTTCACCTGGGTCATCACCCGAACCCCCCTCGGTCGGGCGCAGCGCGCCTGCCAACAAGACCTCAAGATGGCGGCCCTTTGCGGCGTCGACGTCGACCGGACGATCTCCACGACCTTCGTGATCGGCGCGGCCTTGGCCGCCGTCGCCGGCCTCATGGCCACCCTCTATTATGGCGTGATCGACTTCTTCATCGGCTTCCTCGCGGGTGTGAAGGCCTTCACCGCCGCCGTCCTGGGCGGCATCGGCTCGATCCCGGGGGCGATGCTCGGCGGCCTGGTCCTGGGCCTCGCCGAGGCCTTCTGGTCCGGCTATTTCTCGATCGAATACAAGGACGTGGCGGCGTTCACGATCCTCGTCGTCGTGCTGATCTTCCTGCCGACCGGCATCTTGGGCAAACCCGAGATCGAGAAGGTCTGAGGCCGTGGCGGCGATGGCGGTCGGTGAGTTCGGGGCGAAGCTCAAGGACGCGGGGCTCGCCGCCCTGGTCGCGATCGCGCTGCTCTTGCCGATCCTCGGCATGGAGACGGTGCCCGGGCCCGACGGGCGGCTCACGCTCGACTTCCACCTGCACCTCGTGGCGATCGGCGCCGTGCTGGTGTTCGCCGGCCGGCTCGCCCTGTCCCTCGTGCTGCACGGCCGCGAGCTCCGGCCGAGCGGGCGGGCCGGGGCGTTGGCCGAGTTCGTGAGCCGGCACGGTACCTGGTTCGGCCTCGCCGGGATCGCCTTCGCCCTCGCACTCCCGTTCCTGCCCTTCGCCAGCCGCTACACGATCGACGTCGCCACGACGATCGTGATCTACGTGATGCTGGGCTGGGGCCTCAACATCGTGGTCGGCCTCGCCGGCTTGCTGGACCTCGGCTACGTCGCCTTCTACGCGGTCGGCGCCTACTCTTATGCCCTGTTCGCCCAGTGGTTCGGCCTCGGCTTCTGGGCGTGCCTGCCGATCGCCGGGTTGTTGGCCGCGACCGCGGGCATCCTCTTGGGCTTCCCGGTGCTGCGGCTCCGCGGCGATTATTTGGCGATCGTCACACTCGGCTTCGGTGAGATCATCCGCCTCGTGCTGATCAACTGGCACGAGGTGACGGGCGGCCCCAACGGCATCGCCGACATCCCGCGGCCGTCCTTCTTCGGCTTCCCCTTCACCCGCAGCCCGGCCGAGGGCGAGACCGCGTTCCACGAGCTCTTCGGCCTCGAGTTTTCCACCCTCCACCGGGTGATTTTTCTCTATTACTTGGCCTTGGCCCTCGCGCTGATCACCAACCTGTTCGTGCTGCGGATCCGCAAGCTGCCGATCGGCCGCGCCTGGGAGGCGCTGCGGGAGGACGAGATCGCCTGCAAGGCGCTCGGCATCAATCCGACCAACACCAAGCTCACGGCTTTCGCGCTCGGGGCCATGTTCGGCGGCTTCGCCGGCTCCTTCTTCGCCACCCGGCAGGGCTTCATCAGCCCCGAAAGCTTCACCTTCATCGAGAGCGCGATCATACTCGCGATCGTCGTCCTGGGCGGCATGGGCAGCCAGATCGGGGTCGTGCTCGCCGCCGCGGTGATCGTTCTCTTGCCCGAGATCGGCCGCGAGTTCGAGACCTATCGCATGCTGATCTTCGGGGCCGCCATGGTCCTCATCATGATCTGGCGGCCCCGCGGGCTCTTGGCCCACCGCGAGCCCACCTTGACGCTCGCCGCGGCGCGAGGGGGTAGGCGATGAGCCGGCCGATCCTCGAGGTCTTGCACCTCACGATGCGCTTCGGCGGGCTCGTTGCGGTCGACGACCTCACCTTCACGGCTTACGCCGAAGACGTCACCGCGATCATCGGCCCGAACGGCGCCGGGAAGACCACCGTCTTCAACTGCCTGACCGGCTTCTACCGGCCCACCGCCGGCCAGCTCACCTTCTACGGTCACGAGGGCCCGGTCCTGCTGGAGCGGCTCGAGGGCTTCCGGGTACCCCGCCACGGGCTCGCCCGAACCTTCCAGAACATCCGCCTCTTCGGCGGCATGAGCGTCCTCGAGAACCTGGTCGTGGCGCAGCACAACCATCTCATGCGCGCCTCGGGCTACACGCTCCTGGGCTTGTTCGGTGCCGCCTCCTACCGCCGCGCCGAGGCCGAGGCGGTCGAACGGGCCCGCTTCTGGCTCGAGCGGACCGGCCTGATCGAGCGCGCCGATCAGCCGGCCGGCTCCTTGCCCTACGGCGAGCAGCGCAAGCTCGAGATCGCCCGGGCGCTCTGCACCGGCCCCAAGCTCCTCTGCCTGGACGAGCCGGCGGCCGGCCTCAACCCACGGGAGACCGCCGAACTCGGCGAGCTCCTGCTCGAGCTGCGCGACCGGCACGGCGTCGCCGTGCTGCTGATCGAGCACGACATGAGCCTCGTCATGCGGATCGCCGACCACATCGTCGTGCTGGACTACGGCCGCAAGATCGCCGACGGCCCGCCCGAGCGCATCAAGCGCGATCCGGCGGTGATCAGGGCCTATCTCGGCGAGACCGAGGAGGAGGAGCTGCCGCCCGAGGTGGCAGCCGATCTCGCCGCCTCCGGAGGCGGCTGATGCTCGAGGTCGAGAACGTCGTAGCCCGCTACGGGGCCATCGAGGCCTTGAAGGGGGTGTCGATCCGCGTGGGCGCGGGCGAGATCGTGACGATCATCGGCGCCAACGGCGCCGGCAAGTCGACCCTCCTCATGACGATCTGTGGCGATCCGCGTGCCGCGAGTGGGCGGATCCGCTTCGACGGCCGCGACATCACCCGGATGGCGACGTACGACATCGTCCGCCTCGGGATCGCCCAGGCGCCCGAGGGACGCCGCATCTTCCCGCGCATGACCGTGCTCGAGAATCTCATGATGGGGGCGGTTCCGAGCGGTGGGGCGCACTTCGCGGAGGACGTCGAGCGGGTCTTCACGCTCTTCCCCCGGCTGCGCGAGCGTCAGAATCAACGCGGCGGCACGCTCTCGGGCGGCGAGCAGCAGATGCTGTGCATCGGCCGGGCGTTGATGGCGCGGCCGCGCCTTTTGCTCATGGACGAGCCGTCGCTCGGCATCGCGCCGATCCTGGTGCGGCAGATCTTCGAGGCGATCGTGGCCCTCAACCGCGAGCGCGGCCTGCCGATCCTCCTGGTCGAGCAGAACGCCTACCAAGCTTTGAAGATCGCCCATCGCGGCTACGTGCTGGCGAGCGGCCGGGTGGTCATGCAGGGCACCGGCCGCGAGCTCTTGGCCGACCCGGAGATCCGCGCCGCCTATCTCGAGGGTGGCCACTGAGAGGGCCGATGGACCTCGCGAGCCTGCTCGGCGGTCCGCCGCCGGTCTTTCTCGGACTGACCGTCGTGCTGGTCGGCAGTGCCGCCTGGCTCACCGGCCGGGCGATCGCGCTCGGCTGGCGACCGGTCGGCCAGCTGTTGTGGGCCTGCCTCGGCCTGGCGATCGCCGCCCGCTTCTTGACCTTCGCCCTGTTCGGTGGGCCGCTCTTCTCGGTCTCGGGTTTCCTCACGGCCTATTTCGTGCTCGCCGCCATCGGCCTCGTCGCGTACCGCGTGACCCTCGTCGCCCGGATGGTCCGCCAATATCCGTGGCGCTACCGCCGCGTCTCGCCCTTCGCCTACACCGAGATCGAGGGTGAGACGCGGCGCCATCGTTGAGCCGTCGGGCTTGCCAAGGTTTCGGCGGGCACTACGCTTTGCGCAAGCCTGCCGTGCATCGGCGGGACCGTCTTCGGGGTTGCACACGACCATCGGGAGAACCTCATGACCCGTCTGACCTCGATCCTGCTGGGCACCGCGGCGCTCGTCGCGCTCGGTGGTGCCGCCCGGGCCGAAATCCTGGTCGCCACCGCGGGCCCGATCACCGGCCAGTATGCGAGCTTCGGCGAGCAGATGAAGCGCGGCGCCGAGATGGCGGTTGCGGACATCAACGCCAAGGGCGGCGTGCTCGGTCAGAAGCTCGTCCTCGAGATCGGCGACGACGCCTGCGATCCCAGGCAAGCGGTCGCGGTCGCCAACCAGATGGTCCAGAAGAAGATCAAGTTCATGGCCGGGCATTTCTGCTCCGGCAGCTCGATCCCCGCCTCGAAGGTCTACAACGAGGAGGGGATCCTCCAGATTACCCCGGCCTCGACCAATCCGAAGCTGACCGAGCAGGGGTACAAGAACGTCTTCCGCACTTGCGGCCGTGACGACGTCCAAGGAATCTACGCCGCGAATTACGTCGTCGACAAGAAGATCGGATCGAAGATCGCGATCCTCCACGACAAGTCTGCCTACGGAAAGGGCCTCGCCGACGAGTTCAAGAAGCAGCTGAACAAGCGCGGCGTCAACGAGGTCATGTACGAGGCCTACAACCAGGGCGACAAGGACTTCTCCGCGCTGATCACCAAGATGAAGGGCGCCGGTGTCGATCTGGTCTACATCGGTGGCTATCACACCGAGGCCGGCCTTATCACCCGTCAATCGCGCGAGCAGGGCTTCGGTGCGCAGATCATGTCGGGCGACGCGCTCGTCGATCAGCAGTATTGGCAGATCACCGGGCCCACCGGCGAAGGCACGCTCATGACCTTCGCCCCCGACCCGCGCAACTCGCCGGCCGCCAAGGACGTGGTCGCCAAGTTCAAGGCGCAGGGGTACGACCCGGAGGGGTACACGCTCTACACCTATGCCGCGTTCCAGGTCTTCGCCGAGGCCGCCGAAAGGGCGAAGTCGCTCGATCTGGACAAGCTGATCAAGGTTCTGCGGGAAGGCACCTACAACACCGTGATCGGCCCGCTCGCTTTCGACGAGAAAGGCGACATCAAGAACCCCGAATACGTCATGTACCGCTGGAGCAACGGCCAGTACGCCGAAATCAAGGACTGAGCTGCGAGCCGGCCGGCGGGGGAACGCGCCGGCCGGCCTCTCCCGGCAACTTCGGGCGAGCTCGGCATCCCCACCGCCGAAGAGGAAGTCGACGCGGCGGGGCAGACGAAGTGGAGAGTTCCTTGCCGATCGTCAACCGGATCGCCGAATTCCACGCCGAGATGATCGCGTGGCGGCGGCACCTGCACGCGCATCCCGAGCTCGCCTACGAGGAGGTCGAAACCGCCCGCTTCGTCGCCCGGAAGCTGCGCGAGTTCGGGGTGGACGAGGTTCACGAGGGCATCGCCAAGACCGGGGTCGTGGGCGTGATCCGCGGGCAGGGGCCGGGTCCGTCGATCGGGTTGCGGGCCGACATGGATGCGCTCCCGATCCAGGAGCGGACGGGTAAGCCCTGGGCGTCGAAGGCCCCCGGGAAGATGCACGCCTGTGGCCACGACGGGCACACCGTCATGCTCCTCGGTGCGGCGCGTCACTTGGCCGAGACCAGGGCTTTCGCCGGGACCGTGTACCTGATTTTCCAGCCCGCCGAGGAGGGGTTCGCCGGGGCGCGCGCCATGATCGAGGAGGGGCTTTTCGAGCGGTTCCCGATGGAGCGCGTGTTCGGCCTGCACAACTGGCCCGACCTGCCACCGGGCCGGTTCGCCATGCGGACGGGCCCGGCCATGGCCGCGGCCGACCGCTTCACGATCATCTTCGAAGGTGCCGGCTGCCACGGTGCGATGCCGCATCAGGGTCGCGATCCCGTCGTCGCCGCTGCGGCCTGCGTCCAAGCCCTGCAAGCGCTCGTGTCGCGCGAAACCGACCCGCTCGATCAAGCGGTCGTGTCGGTCACGCGGATCGCCGCCGGCGACGCCTACAATGTCATTCCCGATCGGGCCGAGCTCTGGGGGACGGTGCGCACCTACCGGCGCGCCACGCAGGAGGCGATCGAGCGGCGGATGGGCGAGATCGTCCAAGGTGTTGCGGCCGCCTACCGGATGACGGGTAGACTGGCTTACGAGCGCGGCTATCCGGCGACCGTCAACAGTCCCGAGGAAGTGAGCCTCTCGGCGGCCGTGGCGGGCTCGCTCGTCGGGGCCGCCAACGTCGATGCCGACCATCCTCCCTGCATGGGTGCGGAGGATTTCGCCTTCATGCTCGAGCGTCGGCCCGGTTCCTACGTCTGGATGGGGCAGGGGGGTGGCGAGGAGGGCCGCGTCTGCCACAGCCCGACCTACGATTTCAACGACGAGGTCCTGCCGCTCGGGGCGAGTTATTGGGTGCGGCTGGTCGAGCATCTTCTGCCGCGCCGGTGAAGCCCTGTTTCTCTGCCGTCAAGGCGTTCGCTTGCACCCCGGGGGATGCGGGGGACTGCCGCGGAACCGTTGCGAGACCGTAACGGATCTTTAAGATCGTTCGAGGACGGGACGAGGCGCCTGGGTGAGCCTATGCAGCGCGAACGCTATCCCGGCGAGGCCACGGGCCTGCGCAACTTCCTCACGGGCCTGTTGCCGGTCGCCGAGCGCGAGCTGGGTCCCGACAGCCTGCTGCTCCACGCCATCCGCCGCGCCCTGCGGAGCGGTTCGCTCGCCGACCTCCGGCGTGCCCGCCGGATGTTCAACCTGCTGCCGCGCGAGCGCAAACGGGCCCTCTCGCGCGGCTTCGTCGCCGCTCGGCGCGACCCACGCGATGCCGACCCCCTCGCCGACCGAGGACCTTGGATCATCTTCGGTGGGGGCCCGCCGGTCGGCCGGCGAACCTCCCCGCGGATCGGCATCGCCGAGTCGCCGACCGGCGCGGCCGAAGGTTTGCTCGTGCTGGTCCGGCCGGGTACCTTACCGAGTGTGGCTGCCGGCGCGCTCCGCAGGGTCGCGCAGCTGATCGAGAACGATCGTCGGCTCCTTTCCGATCGCTTCTGGTTCGGCCACAGCCGCGACGCGGGCTCCGACACGGGCGCCTTATCTGCGCCGACCGGTCGCGCGGCCTCACTCCGCGAGTTCGCCGAGCTGCTCGAGTGGCACCTTCCGCGGCGAGGATGGCATGTTCTGTTCGGCGCGCGCACGGGCGACCGCCTCGTCGAGCTCGCTTTGGCTGCAGAGGCCCAACAGCACCGGATCGCGCGGGCGGATGTCCTGGCTCTTCCAGTGGGTGCGGTCGCGCACCGCCTGGACGGTCGCCTTGGTGGTGCCCAACAGCTTGCAGATCTGGGCGTCGCTGAGCTCGGGATGGTGGCGCAACAGCCAAGCGATCGCATCCGGCCGATCCTGCCGCTTGGAAAGCGGCGTGTAGCGCGCGGTCTTGCGCTTGGCCGGCTTGATCGTCGCCGCCACCGACTTCGCCATTTGCAGCCTCGCCTTCGGATCTTTCTCGCAGCGCGCGATCTCCTCACGGGTGAGCATCCCGCTCACCACCGGATCGAGCCCGCGGACGCCCACGAGCACCTCACCGTCGGCGATGCCCTTGACCTCGAGCGGATGGAGGCCCGTGAACTCGGCGATCTGGTCGAAGGTCAGCGAGGTGTTTTCGACCAGCCACACCGCCGTGGCCTTGGGCATCAAGGGACGATCCATCCTTCACTCCTCCGCACGACGACGATCGGCCGGCGCCGCGGGGCGGCCCCAGGGACGCACCGCAGTTGCGAGCCTCAGTCGGGTACCGGCACGGTGTAGTTGAGCGGCAGCCGACCGCCGTCGATGTAGACGATCTGCCCCGTGATATAGCTCGCCTCTTCGCTCGCGAGGAAGAGGGCGAGGCGCGCCACCTCGGCCGGCTCACCGAGCCGACCCATGGGCGTGCGCGAGAGGATCCGCTCGCGGGCGGCTTCGTCGGTCATCACTTGGCGCAGGAGATCGGTGGCGATCGAGCCGGGCCCGATCGCGTTGACCCGCACGCCCTTGTCGGCGACCGCCAGCGCCATGGCCCGCGTCAATTGGTGCAGCCCGCCCTTGCTCACGACATAGGCGAGCTGGTTGGGAATCGCGAGGATCCCGTTCACGCTCCCCATGTTGACGATCGCGCCGCGGCCCCGCTCGACCATGACCCGGGCGGCCGCACGGCCCACGAGGAAGGCCCCCTTGAGATTCACGGCGAGGACCCGATCGAAGGCCGCTTCCTCGAGGGTCAAGATGTCGCCTGCCGCGAGGATCCCGGCATTGTTGACGAGAACGTCGAGTCGGCCGGTCCAATCGAGGGCTGCGCGGACGAGGGCTTCGGCGTCCGACGCGTGGGCCACGTCGCAGGCCACGAACCGCACCGAGCGACCCTCGGCACCGAGCCGAACGGCCGCGGCCTCGCCGCGCGCGACGTCGATGTCGGCGATCGTCACCGAGGCTCCCTCGGTGGCGAAGGCTTCCACGCAGGCGAGCCCGATTCCCGAAGCGCCACCCGTGACGATCACGCTCTTGCCGGTGAACCGCATCGTCCCTCGTTCCTGTCCGACAGCGTCGGCCCGCCCCGGGGCCCGTTACTCACGGCCGCCTTGGCCGGCTCCTCGATCCATCCGTCCGGCCAACATAGACGCGGAACGGCGGCATGGCGAGCAACGCACGGACGCAGAGCGGACGGCGAACCCGCGCCGGGTCGGGCCTTACCGCGTTCGTCGCCGCGTCGCGGCTCGTTCGACGAAAGTCCGAACTCCCTGGCGCCCAACCGGTTCCGAAGACGAACCATGCCGGGACACAGCGTGGCACCGGTGCGATCGATCGGGACCGAGCTTCGGGCGGGCGTCCGGGCGGAGCGGGGGAGGCCCTGCCGCTCCGCCCCTCCTACTCAGGCCTTTTTGGTCGGGCAGGTCGAGAAGCCCAAGAGCGAATAAGCAGGGCAGTAGCCGAAGATCGCGGTCAGGAGCGGGATCACCCCGATCCAGCCCCACGGGGTCTGCGGCCCCACGAACACCATGGCGATCAAGAAGAGGCCCACGAGGCCCCGGATCACCCGATCGACGGTCCCGACATTGGCGGTCATCGTCCTTTCCTCCGTTCGCCGGGCTCGAGACGAACCCTGCTCTCTTAATCTAGGGGAAGGATGGTTGCGCGTCAGCGACTTCGTCACCGAGGCCCGCGACACCGCGCCCCGCGAGCCGGGCGAGTGCGGCTGTTGCGTCGGGCGCCAGAAGGATGATGCCGCGGGCGGGCCGGAGATGGCCGCGTCGTTCGAACTCCTTCAAAAGCCGGCTCACGACTTCGCGTGCCGTGCCGAGCTCCTTGGCGATCGCCTCGCGGGTGATCTCGAGGCGAGGCCCGAAGCGAGCCGCGCGCTCGGCGAGCCAGGCGGCGAGCCGCGCGTCCATCCGGCGGAACGCGACCTCGTTCACGAGGGCAAGGAGCTCGGCGAGCCGATCGGCGATCTGGGCGAGCGCGAAGCGGCGGAAGGTCGGCGAGCCGTCGAGCAAGGCCTCGGCGGTCGGGGTCGGCAGGAGCAAGCCCGCGAGCTCGGCTTCGACCACGCCCTCCGCCGGATAAGTGCGCCGGCCCAAGAGACAGGTCGTGGTGAGTACGCAGCTCTCGCCGGGGCCTACCCGGTAGAGAAGGATCTCGTGCCCACCTTCGCCCAGGAGCGCCACGCGCAGCGAGCCCTCGAGGACGAGGAGATAGCCCTCGCAGGCCGCACCCGGGCAGAACAACACCTTACCCGGTGCGAAGCCGACCGGCAGACCGTCGCGCAGGAGCCGGTCCCGGGCGCCGGGCTCCAGCCCGGCGAGCTCCGGGCAGGCGGCGAACAGTCGTTCGAGGCGATTGGACGCCGGGCTCACTGCAGTGTCGTTCCCCCCTCGGCACCGAGCCCGGCGAGCGGGGCGTCACGCCGCTGCAGGATGTAAAACTGCCAATTCGGCGAAAAATCGGTCACCACCACCCGCATGGTGACGGTTTCACCCGGGAGGATCGTGGCCCCGCTGAAGACGACGGAATCGAGCGGCTCGTCGGTCTGCATGAGCTCGACGAACCGGTCGGAGCCGAACACGCGCCGGTCGCCCATCGCCTGGCCGAAGGACAGCCCGTCCTCGAAGGTGGAGGGCCGGCCCATGATCTCGCGAACCTCCATCTCGAAGCTGTGCCAGGGCCGGCTCGTCAGGTTGCGGACGATCTTGACCAGCACGAAGCCGACGCCGTGGCCGCCCGTCGCCCGATTGCCGAAGGCGGCTCGCATGCCGCGCACCGTGACCACCGCCGGCCCGTCGTCGGTGATGTCCTCGACGAGGGTGATCGGATCCTCGGGTGTCCCGATGCCCCAAGCGTCGCGCAGGACGAGACCGCCCTCCTCGTCGCTGAAGACGAGCCCGGCGGTCTCGACGGCAGCCGCCCCGGCCTGGCCGAGCGTCAGGGCGAGCGTGACGAGCGCCGCGAGCGAGCCGTGCACCTCCGTCCTCCCCGGGCGCGGGCCCGGTCCGCGAACGGTACCAGAGAGCGGCCACCCTCCGCCAGGGGAGCCCGCGCGAGCCAATCCGTCCCCGCCGAGGCGGCCGCGGTCGCCGCCCAAGCGTAGGCTCGCTCTTGGCAGGCGCGCAGATGCGCGAGGGCTGGCGGTCCCACGGCCGGTCCGGTGTAGGCGCCCTCGGCGCGCTCCGCCGCGAACCAGCCGACGCCCGGCAGCCCGTCGGCTGCGCGCACCACGAGACAAGCCAAGTCGGGCGCGCCGAGCGCCGCGAGACGGGCCTGGACGCGGCCGAGGTCGCGGCAGAGGGCCGCCACGTTGCGCGGGCCGACGCGGAAGCCCGAGGCGCGCAGGAGTGCCCCGTAGGTGACCGGCCGCCGGGCGAGCGCCGCGCCGATCAGGAAACGCTGGAGCCGGTCCAAATCGACCAGGGGTGGCCTCCCTCGATGGGACAGTGCTGTGCTCGGAGGCGCTCGACGATCGGCCGCCGCCGCGCCGCGCGCACGAGGCGGTGGAAGCGCGGATAGCAGCCGAGGATCGCTTTGCGGGCCGGATGCCGGAGACCGAGCATGAAGAGGTGGTAGTCGACCGCGCAGAACCGATCGCCCGGGATCCACGGGCCCGGGTCGAGTGCTTGGTCGGGCACCTCGAGATCGCGGTCGAACTCGGCGAGAGCGGCCGCCTCCACGCTCGGCACCCCGGCCGAATCCTTCGTGTAGCGCGCGGCGTACCAATAGCGCAGCCCCGCGGGGTAGATCTGCGCCGCGCCGAACAGGAGCCAGCGCAGAGCGACTGCGCGCCGGCGTTCCGGGCTCGCGCAGGAACCCGGCGCGCGGGAAGCAGTCGGCGAGGCGCCGGATCGTCGCCGCGCTCTCGATGATGGCCGTGCCGTCCGGCAGGTCGCGCGCCGGAACGGGCGTAAGGCGCCGCGCGGTAGCTCGGGGTGTGTTGGGCGCCCGAGCGGGGGTCGACCTCGAGCCACTCGTGACGGGCTCCCGCTTCTTCGAGGCAGAGCTGTGGCGCCCGAGCCCGCCGCGTCCCCCGCGACCACCGCATCGTCCAGCGCACCGGCATCGTCTTGCGCCCGTCGGCAGCCGGCTTGCCGCCGTCGACCGCCGGCTGCATGTTGCGTCGTGCCATGTCGAGCGGCAAGCCGTCCGCGCGCGCGGCCCTCGCCGCGTTCTTCTTCTCGACAGCGCTCGTGGGCTCCCCGCCGGCGGTCGCGGCCCCCGAGCCGCTCGAGCCGTCCTTCACCTGGAACGCCATCGGTCGGGTCAACGTGCCGCACGGCTTCTGCACCGGCACGCTGGTTGGGCCCTCGGAAGTACTGACCGTGGCGCACTGTCTCTGGTCGCGCCGTCGCGGCCGGCTCTACGATCCCGAGGAGGTCCACTTCGTGGCCGGCTGGCGGCGGGGTAGCCACGTCGCACATGCCCGTGCCTCGGCCTTCCGGCTCGCCCCCGATCTGGTCTTCGATGCACGAGGCTTGCCGTCCCGCCTCGAGACCGACTGGGCCGTGCTGCGGCTCGAGCGGGCCCTCCTCGACCTCGATCTGTTGCAGCCCTTGGCCGTCGGCTGGCCCGGCGGCCGGCCGACTGCGGCCCGAAGCGCCCGGCTCCTGGGCTACGCGCAGGACCGGCCGCATCTGCCGGTGCGCCTGGATCCTTGTCCGATCGAAAACGCTTCGGGCCCGGCGGGACTGATCCTCCACGGCTGCATCGCGAGCCAGGGTCTGTCGGGTGCACCCCTCTTGATTGCGGACGGGAGCGGTTGGAGCGTGGTGGGTGTCCACTTGGGCAGTATCCTGCACGAGGGGCGCAGGCTCGGCGTCGCCGTCCCGGTGCGACGGATGCTGCCCGACAGCCTCTGGCGTTGAGCCCGGCGCGGCCGCGTACCCTCGCTGCCGAGCCGGCGGGCATCCTGGTCGCGTCTCGGGCGCGCCGCGCCGTTGTCGGCCGATCCCCGGTCGGCCGATTCGATGCGGCACGGTGCTTGCGAGAGCGGGGGCGGTCGCGCGATGCTCGGTCTCGCGGCGGCCTTGCCGATCGTTCGGAGGTCTCGACCCGTGACACGGCTTTCCCTCGTGATCCCGTCCGCGGTCCTCGCGCTCTCGGCCCTGCCGGATCCTGCCGCCGCGCACACTGCCGGGGCGGCCGGGGCCGGCCTCGCCGAGGGCTTCTTCCACCCGCTCGGCGGCTGGGATCATCTCCTGGCGATGCTCGCGGTCGGCGTCTGGGCCGCGCAGCTCGGCGGCCGCGCCGTTTGGGCGGCACCTGCCTCCTTCGTGGGCGGCCTCCTCCTGGGCGCGGTCCTCGGTATGGCGGGGGTCGAGCTCGTCGCCGTCGAGGCGGGGATCCTGGCCTCCCTCGTGATCGTCGGGCTGTTGATCGCCCTCGCCGTGCGGCTGCCGCTGCCGGCCGGCCTCGGGCTCGTGGCGCTGTTCGGCCTGCTCCACGGCCACGCCCACGGCACCGAGTTGCCGGAGACGGCCGCCCCGGCGCTCTACGCCCTGGGTTTCCTCACGGCCTCGATCCTCCTCCACCTCGTGGGCGTGGCGATCGGCACGGCCGCCCGGCGCTACGCGCTGCCGCTTTTGCCGCGGCTGGGCGGTGGGGCGGTCGCGGCTGCGGGCCTGGTCGGGCTCGCGCTCGGCTGAGCCGCGGGCCGGCGGCCGGTCCGCCGGCAGCGCTCGCTGCACCACACGACGGCCTCCCAAACCCGCGCCCAGCGCTTGCGCCAAGCGAAGGCGCGCCCGCAGGCCGGGCAGATCTTCGACGGCAGGTGCGGCTTGCGGTGCACCGGGCATCTCAGAGGTCGAGCCGGAGTTGGCCGACCGGGCGACTGGCCCTCGGACGTCGCCGGTCGGGGCGGGGCACGCCCGCCTTGCGCGAGCCGTGTTTCTCCTGGATGGCGTCGGCGAGCTCGGCGAAGCCCGGGCGGCGACGCACGGCCCAGAGCTCGGCCCGCGCCAGGGCGGCGGCCTGCGCGGCGTCGACGAGGGGGAACGGATAGTCGCGGCCGAGGTGGACGCCCGCATCGGCGAGGACGAGCGGCGGAGCCCGCCAAGGCGCCAGCCGGTGCGGCATCGGTAGCCTCGCGAGTTCGGGCAACCAGCGGGCGACGAAGCTCCCGTCCGGGTCGTGGTCGAGCCCCTGCTTGATCGGGTCGTAAACGCGGAACGTGTTGATCCCCGTCGTGCCCGACTGCATCTGGACCTGCGACCAGTGGATCCCGGGCTCATAGTCGGTGAAGAGGCGGGCCAGGTGCAGTCCCGGCTCGCGCCAATCCTGCCAGAGCTGATAGGAGGCGACGGCCATCAGCATCGAGCGCGCCCGGAAATTGAGCCAGCCCGTGGCGGAAAGCATCCGCATGCAGGCGTCCAAGTAGGGCCAGCCCGTGCGGCCCTCGGCCCAGGCGGCGAACCGGACCGGATCGTAGCTCCGCAACCCTTCGAACATCGGGTGGAAGGGGCGGTATTCGATGTCCGGCTCGTCCTCCAGTTTCTGGACGAAGTGGCAACGCCAATGCAGCCGCCCGATGAAGGAGCGGAGTGCTCCGGCCTTGCGCTGTGCCTCGGGTTCGCGGGTTGCATCGAGCGCGGCGAGCGTCCCCTCGGCCGCCTGCAGGACCTCGCGCAGCGACAGCGTGCCGAAGGCGAGGTGCGGGGAGAGCCGTGAGCAGTGGACGGCACCCGGCTCGGGCGCGGACATCGCCCGCTGATAGGGTAGGCAGCGCGTCTCGAGGAAGCTCCGCAAGAGCGCGAGACCCGCGCTGCGGCCGCCGGGTTGGCGATCGGGGCAGGGATCGGCGGCGAGGCCGGGTGGCACCTCGGGGATCGGGCCCGGCTCGATCCCGGGGACGGCCTCGAGCCGGCCGGGTTCGGGCACGATCGGCCGGCGCATGAAGGCGTCCCATGCACGGCTCCAGCCGGTGCGCGAGCGCAGGCCGCGGATGACCCCGCTCTGGCGCAGCTCGCGGAAAGGGATGCCGTGGGCCCGGGCCCAGCCGCGGACCCGTCGGTCGCGGGCGAAGGTCCAGAGGTTCCCTGTCTCCTCGTGCGCCCAGAGGCCCGCGATCGGCAGCCGCTGGCGTAAATCTTCGAGGACCTCGAGGACCTCGCCGACGCGGACCACGAGCGGCGCGCCGAGCCGGGCGAGCTCGTCGCGGAGCTCCAGGAGGCATTCCCGAACGAAACCCCACTGGCGGCCGGACGCGTCGGGCTCGCGCCAGAGCCCGGGCTCGACGACGTGGAGCGGCAGCACTGGCCCCGCCCGGGCCGCCAGGGCGAGCGGGGCGTGGTCGGCGACCCGCAGGTCGCGCTTGAACCAGACGATCGAGACGGGCCGCACGCCCTCGGTACGCAGCGGCCCGCCGATCGGTTCGTGCCTCCCTCGGCCGGGGCTCAGCGGGCAGCGAGCTGGACGGCGTAGGCCGAGACCGGCGCCGGCGGGCCGATCAGGCCGCGCGCGTGGAGGAACGCCGCGAAGCGAGCATAACGGCCCACATCGAGGGCGGCCGGGGCGTGGGCGAAGCGCGGAAGCGTGGCCGCCCAGGCCCGGCGGTTGAGCTCGTCTTGAAGTTCTTTGGCCGTGCCGGAGAAGACCGTCCAGGCCTCCTCGGGGTGGTTCAAGATCCAGAAGGTCGCCCGCTCGACCGCCTCCAAGAAGCGGCCGAGCTCGGGCCGCTCGAGCCGGTCGCGGTGGGCGAGGTAGATGAGCTCGTCGTAAGGCGGCACGCCTTCCTCTTCGGGGAAGAAGGCGCGTCCCGGCCGGCCCTCGATCTCGAGCTGATTGAGTTCGAAGTTACGGAACGCGCCGATCACCGCATCGACCTGGCCGGAAAGCAGCGAGGCGGAGAGGGCGAAATTGACGTTGACGAGCCGGACGTCGGAAAGCCGGAGCCCAGCTCGCTCGAGCATGGCACCCAGGAGCGCTTCTTCGAACCCACCGACCGAAAAGCCCACCCGCTTGCCCTTGAGATCCGAGAGCGTGCGGACCGACCCGTCGCGGAGGAAGACGAGGCTGTTGAGCGGGGTCGCGACGAGCGTGCCGAAGCGCACGAGCGGTAGGCCCTCGTGCACTTGGAGGTGGAGCTGCGGCTGGTAGCCGATCGCGATGTCGGCTTTGCCCGCGGCCACGAGCTTGGGCGGATCGTTCGGATCGGCGGGGGCGACGAGCTCCACCTCGAGGCCCACGTCACGGAAGAAGCCCTTTTCGCGGGCGATCACCAAGGGCCCGTGGTCGGGGTTGACGAACCAGTCGAGCAGCACCGTGAGCCGATCGGCAGCCCGGGCCGGGTCGGCGACCGCGGCGAGAAGGAGCAGCATAGCGAGGACGAGGCGGGAGATCATGGGCGGTGTCCGAACTCAGGCAGGGTGGAGGGGCTCGCTCGGCCAGGCGACCAGGCGACGCAGCAGCCGGTCGACCGCGTACCAGAGCAAAAGGGCCATGAGGCAGAGGACGAAGAGGCTCGCGAAGAGCAGATCCGTTTGCATCCGGGCGTTGGCGTGCAGCATGAGGTAGCCGAGCCCGGAGGAGCTGCCGACCCACTCGCCGACGACGGCCCCGATCGGGGCCACCGCGGCTGCGACCCTGAGCCCCGAGGCGAAGGCCGGGAGTGCGGCAGGGACGCGGATCCGCCAGAGGATCGCAGCCGGCCGGGCGTCCATGACGCGGGCGAGCTCGATCCAGCCCTCGGGTGTTCGCCGCAAGCCGTCGAAAAAGGCCGCGGTGACCGGGAAGTAGATGATGAGGACGGCCATCGCGATCTTCGAGGGGAGCCCGTAGCCGAGCCAGAGGACGAGCAGGGGGGCGAGCGCGAAGACCGGCAGCGCCTGGCTCACGACGAGCACCGGCAGGATCCATTCCCGGGCCCGCCGCGAGGCCGTGAGCAGGAGCGCGCTCGCGGCACCGAGCGCGGTGCCGATCGCGAGGCCCGAAAGGATCTCGACGGCGGTGGTCGCGGCGTGGGCGAGGATCGGGTCGGCACGGCCCCAGAGCGCGCGGGCGACGCGGAGCGGGTCGGGCAGGATGTAGGGCGGCACGCCGGTGGCCCAGGTGAGGGCCTGCCAGGCGCCCAGGAGGCCCGAGGCGATCAGGAGCGGGCGGAAGCTCCGCATCTCAGGCCGCGGCCTCGAGTGTCGGTCGGTGCGGGCCCGCGAGCTCCTCGAGGAGGCGGGCTTCGAGGGCCAGCAGCGCCGGGTCGGCAGTCCGCGGCGGGGTCCCGGGCGGGCAGAGTGGCGGGCCGAGCCGAGCCGGTGAGCCGTCGAGCACCCGCACCTCGTGGCCGAGGCGGAGGGCTTCGAGCGGGCTGTGGGTCACGAGCAGCACGGTCCGGCCGGCCAGCAGCTCGGCCGCGAGGTCCTGCAGGCGATGGCGGGTGATCGCATCCAGCGCCGAAAAAGGCTCGTCCATCAAGACGATCGGCCGGTCCTCGACGAGCGTGCGAGCAAGCGCCGCGCGCTGCCGCATCCCGCCCGAGAGCTGGTGGGGCAAGGCCCGCGCCCGCTCGGCAAGCCCGACCCTGGCGAGGAGTTCGCGGGCCCGCTCGCGCGCGCGGGCGAGCTCGGCTCCGCGGGCACCTCTGAGTCGGTAGCCCAGCAGCAGATTGTCCTCGACGGAGAGCCAGGGCAGCAAAAGGTCGGACTGCGCCATCCAGGCGATCCGTCCCTCGAGCGGGAGGCCGTCCGAGGCGCTGCGGACCGCCCCGGGCACAAGCCCCGCTACGAGCCGCAAAAGCGTACTCTTGCCGATCCCCGACGGGCCCAAGAGGCAGGTCGTGCGGCCGGCCGGGAGGTCGAGAACGAGTCCCTCCATGAGCGTTCGGCCCTCGAAAGCGAGGCGCCCGACCTCGAGGTGGACCGCCGGGGCGGGGTCAGCCGGACGCATCGAGCCCCATCTGCCAAAACGCGACCTCGAGAGCGGTCGCTCGGGCGAAGGTCGCAACGAGACCCGGCCAGCGCGGGCTCGTTTCGAGGGCCGCGCCGATTCGAGTGGCGGCGACCCGGTCGAGCTGGGCGGACGCGGCCCGCGCGACGCCGGCGTAAGCGTCGCCGGCATAGGTCTCGATCCAGGCGCGGTAGGGATTACCCTCGAGGCGGGTCGTCGGGTCCGCCGCGAGGCGGGCGCCGATCTCGCCGTAACCCACGACACAAGGCGCGAGGGCCACGAGGATGTCGAGGAGATCGCCTGTGAGACCTCGCTCGAGCACGAAGCTCGTATAGGCGGTCGTGGCCGGATGTTCGGGGGCGGCGAGGATCGCCTGTTCATCGAGCCCGAAGCCTGCGCAAAAGGCGACGTGGAGCTTCAGCTCTTCGTCGATCAGCGCGTGCACGGTCGCGGCACAGGCGCGGATCTCGGCCGGTTCTTCGGCTTTGACGGCTGCGAGCGCCCAGGCGCGGGCGAAGTGGATCAAGAACTTGTAGTCCTGAACGAGGTAGGTGCGGAAGGCGGCCTCCGGCAGCGCGCCGGTCTGCAGCCCGCGGACGAAGGCGTGTTCGGTGTAGGCCCGCCAGCCGGACGGGTCGGCCGCGATCAGCCGACCCACGGTCGTCTCGGGCGCGACCAGATGATGGAGTTTGGTCACCGTCCGCGTCCCTCAGCTCACGCGCCCGCGGGCGCCGAGATAGGCGGCTGCCGCGACCTGCGACCACGGCGCGAGCCGCCTTCGGGTCGCCTCGTAGGACTCGGCGATCCGCCGCTCGAGCGCGCCCTTGGCCGCGAGCTCGGCGAGGATCGCCCGGCTCACCTCACGCGCCTCCTCGACGATCTCGCGCGGCCAGGGCTCGACCTCGACGCCGTGTTCGTGAACCAGGCGGGCGAGCGCCTCGGCGTTACGGTTCTCGTAATCGGCGAGCGTGGATTGGGTTTCGGCCTCGCAGGCGGCCTGGAGGACCGCTTGCAGATCGGCGGGCAACGCCTCGAAGGCCTTACGGGCGACGAGCAGCTCGGCCGTGCCGTTGGGCTTGGTGAAGCCCGGATAGTAATAATGCCGCGCGACCTGGTGCAGACCCTGGGCACGGTCGGAGGCCGGTCCGAGCATTTCGACCGCATCGACCGTGCCGCTCTGCAGCGCCGGGAAGATGTCGGGGATGGCGAGGGCCACGGGCGTGGCGCCGAGCCGCCGAAAGACCTCGCCCGAAAGGCCCACGGCGCGAATCTTGAGGCCACGGAGATCAGCCGGGCTTCGGATCTTGTTCCGGAACCAGCCACCCATGTTGAAGCCCGAATTGCCGGCCATGAAGGCCTTGAGGCCGAAGGGAGCGTAGAGCTCGTCCCAAAGCGCCTGGCCGCCGCCTTGTTCGATCCAGACGACGTGCTCGCTCGGCGTGAGGCCGAAGGGGACGGTGGTGAAGAACGCCGCGGCGGGCGCCTTGCCGACCCAGTAGAGCGAGGCCGTGTGGCCGAGTTCGGCGAGCCCGCCGGCCACTGCGTCGAAGACCTGCAGCGCCGGCACGAGCTCGCCCGCGGCGTGGAGCTGGACGCGGATCCGCCCGCCCGAGAGCCGCTCGATCCGCTCGGCGACGCGCTGCGCGTTGGTTCCCGGCCCCGGCAGGCCGCGTGGCCAGGAGGTCACCATGCGCCAGGTGAACGGAGCCTGAGCTCGAAGGATCGCGGGCGCGGCGAGTGGTACGGCAGCTGCACTCGCGATCGCTGCGCGGCGGGTGGAGCGGGTCATGGGCGTCCCTCCACCGGCCAAAGCTGCCAAAAATGGTGGACCGGGCCGATGCCGTGGCCGACGCCGAGCCGCTCGGCCGCCGCGAGTGCCCCTTCGAGCCAACGCTTGGCTTCGGCGCACGCAGCCGGCAGCGGATAGCCGCGGGCCGCGAAGGCGGCGATCGCGGAAGAGAGCGAGCAACCGGTGCCGTGGGTGTGCCGGGTCGGGACCTTGCGCCCTTCGAGCCAGACGAGCTCGCCGCCGTGGAGGAGGAGGTCGGGGCACTCGGGGCCCTCGAGATGGCCGCCCTTGACCAAAACGTTCGGCACTCCGAGCCCCTGCAGGCGCGCGCCGAGGGCGGGCATCTGGCGGCGATCTCGTGCCACGGGCTCACCCAGAAGTGCGGCGGCTTCGGGTAGGTTCGGCGTGATCAGCGTGGCGAGCGGCAACAGACGCTCTCGAAGCGCGCGGACGGCCGCCTCCTCGAGCAGCCGGTCGCCGCCCTTGGCGACCATCACGGGATCGAGCACGACGGTAGACGGCCGCCAGAACCGGAGCGCCTCGGCCACCGCCTCGATGATCGGTGCGGTGCCGAGCATCCCGATCTTCACCGCATCGACCCGGATGTCTTCGAAGACCGAGTCGATCTGGCGGCGGACGAAGGCCGGGTCGACCGCGAACACGCCCTGCACGCCCATGGTGTTCTGGGCGGTGAGCGCGGTGATCACCGAGCAGCCGTAGACGCCGAGGGCCGAGAAGGTCTTGAGGTCGGCTTGGATGCCGGCACCGCCGCCGGAGTCCGAGCCCGCGATGGTGAGGGCGATCGGGATCATGCCCTGTTCCTCCGGGCGAGCGCGGCGTCGACCACGGCGCGCAGCCGGCGGGCGGCGGCCTCGACGTCGTCGGCCATGAAAAGTTCGGAGATCACCGCCACCCCGTCGGCGCCGGCCTCGATCACCGAGGCGGCGTTCGAAGCGTCGATCCCGGCGATGCCGCAGACCGGCAGGCCCGGATGCAGGGCGCGGACCTCGCGGATCAGCCGGGCGAGCCCCTCGGGACCGAGCGGCGGATCGCCCGGATCTTTGGAGGCCGTCGGGAAGACCGGCCCGAGCCCGGCATAGGTCGCGATCCCTCGCGGAACGGCGCGCGCTTCGGCCGCGTGGTGCACTGTCACCCCGATGATCGCCTCCGGCCCGAGCAGGCTGCGGGCGAGGGCGGGGTCGAGATCGTCCTTGCCGAGATGGACGCCGTCGGCGCCGGCCGCGAGGGCGACGTCGACCCGGTCGTCGACGAGGAGCGGAACGCTCCTGCCAGCGATCGCGGCGCGGACCGCGCGGGCGATCTCGACCATCGCCCGGGTTTCGGCACCCTTCATGCGGAGCTGGAGGAGCGTGGCTCCGCCTGCGACGGCGGCGCGGGCGAGTTCCGGAAGCGGGCGGCCACCCGACCGGCTGGGGTCCAAGATTCCGTAGACCCGGAGATCGACCCGCGGCCGCTCGACCACCCGGGCTTCGTGCAAGAGGTCGGCGGGACCGAGTGCAGCGAGCTCGTCGACGAGTCCGGCCGCGAGGCTGCCGGGGCCGCGAGCCCGACGAGCCGCCCGTTCGCCCGCCACGGCCATGGAAGCACAGGCGAGCAACGCGGCCTCGAGCGGCGGCTCGCCGGCGGCGAGGAAGGCCGCGACCAGAGCGCCGAGGGCGCAACCCGTGGCGGTGATCCGGCCGAGGAGAGGGCTACCGCCTCGGACTTCGATCAGCCGGCTGCCGTCGCTCACGAGGTCGACGGGACCGGTGACCGCCACCACGCAACCGTGACGGCGGGCGAGCCGGACGACCGCGTCGCCGTCCTCGCCGTCGGCGAGGGCGGCGAGCTCGGCGCGGTTGAGCTTGAAAACCGCGGGGGCGGCGCCGAGTAGGCGGCGGGCGAGCTCGCGGCGATGCGCGGAAAGCCCGATCTTCACGGGGTCCAAGACCCAAGGCCGGGCCAGCCGACGGGCAGCCGCCACGGCATGCCCGATCGCCGCCTCGCGGGCGGGCTCCAGCATGCCGAGGTTGACGAGCAGGGCGCCCGTGGCTTCGACGAAGCCGGCCACGGTCTCGGGGTCGGCGGTGGCACTCGGGGAGGCGCCGCAGGCGAGCAGGATGTCGGCGCTGCGCGCCACCGCCGCCGGGCTCGTGAGCATGTGGACCCGAACCGGTGGCTCACGGCGCAGAAGGCTCGTGCGGTCGACGAGGAAGGACAAGGCGCGCGACGCAGAAGCCGCGCGTCCATCGGCGTCCGGAGATGGCGAAGACGAGTCGGGAGAACTCGACCTGGGCATCTCAAATCCCTTCGCCGGCATGACCCGGATCAGGTTCGACGGGTTGCGCGTTCGCGCCTCTCAGCCCCGCCGCAGCCAGCGCCCCGGCGGGACACCCCGTTGAGACGGTAGGAACTTAGGACCATCACGGCTCGGCGACAAGGGGCCCGATCGGGTCCCCGTTCCTCGATGGCCGCATCTGAGCGAAAGCGGGATTGACACGGGGGGTTGTTCAACTTTAAATTAAAGCATGTGGTCGACGCGATCGTCTTCCGGCTCGAGGACAAGGTCTGCGCGAGAAGCGACCGCGGCGACCCGCATCGGCAGGCGGGCCCTCATCCTCGGCGCCTCGTCTTGCGTTTTCGCCTCGGCGCGCAGCGTGTCGGCCGTCGGGCCGCGCGAGCCGGTTGTGCTGGTTCCGGGTTACCGGCCAGACCTGGCAAGGCTGCGCGGCTGGCAGCTCGTCCATCACCCGGAGTTTGCCCGCAGCGTGCCCGCTGGTTGGCGAGGACCGCGCACGCTCCTCACTCGGATCGGGCCAGACGGGTCGGTGGCGCGTGCGATTCTCGATCGCCATCCATCACGTCGCCGTCGCACCCGACCGGCGGCGGGCCTTCGTGAGCTCGCTCGAGGGCGACAGCTTCCTCTTGATCGACCTCGCTGGGCTCGAGGTCGAGGCGCTCCTCGCCCCGCTTGCGGAGGGCTTCGTGGGCGGCGGCCACGCGGTCTGGTCGAGCGAAGGGGCCGTCGTCTACGTCACCGAGCGCCGGTTGCCGGGCCCCTTCTCGGGTGATCCGGCGGCCCACGAGGGCCGGGTCGTGGTCCGCGACGGCGCCGACGGAAGGGTGCTCGCGGTTTGGCGGTCGGGCGGGATCGGCCCCCACGATATCGCGCTCGTGCCCGATGGCCGGACGCTCGCGGTCGCGCATTGGGGCTCGCCCGACATGGGCGGGGCCCGAACGGGCCCAAGGCACCGGGGGTCGTCGAGCCCTCGATCGCTTTCCTCGATCGTCGCGACGGGCGGCTGCTCGACCGGTTGGTGGGGTCGGATCGCGGGCTCGAGATCCGCCATCTGACCGGGATCGACGCGACGCACGTGGTCGCGATCCAGACCCGGCTCCTCGAGGGCGACGAGACGCTCGCCGGCGGCCCGCCCGGCGACTTGGTCGAGGCCGACGACACGGTCGCCCCGGGTCTGGTCTTCGCCCCGGCGCCGCTGCTCGACGTGCGCCGAACACGGGAGGGGTGGACGGCGCACGCCGTGCCGACGCCCGAGCCTTGGGCGTTCCGGCAGGGCCAGTCGCTGGTGTTCGACCCGAGGCACGGCGAGGTGATCGCAACGTTCCCCTCGGCGCATGCGCTCGTCGTGCTCGACGTGCGAACGGCTTCGGTGCGGCGTGTGATCCGGGCGACAGCGATGGGCCTCGGCCGGCCGCGTGGCGTGGGGCTGCTCCCGGACAGCCGGCATTACGTAGTGAGCGGTCATTGGCGGAGGCTGCTCGTTCTGCGCCGCGGCGAGCACCGCCCGGTGTTCGAGCGATCGCGTCTCGACCTGCCTTTCTTCGGCCATTCCCATCTGACCGTGGTGTGAGGAACCGATGGACGAAACGCGAGCGACCCGGCGACGCGCGCTCCTCGCGGCTGGCAGTTGTCTCCTTCTCACCCGCGAGGCGGCGGGCCACGGCGGCGGCGATGGCGGTGGCGGGGGTGGCGAAGGAGGCGGGGGCGGCTTGCCGGTCGGTCTCGATACCCCGCTCATTGCGGGACCGCCGAGTTGGTACGCACCGCCCGGTGTGCCGCCTCCCGAACTCGCAAGCGGGACGGCTGCGGGCACGATTCCGCTCGCGCCTTTGCCGCCGCGCACGGCAGCGGAAAAAGCGGCGTGGGAGGCGTGGATTTCCGGAATCGAGGCGACCGTTTGGGACGGTCTCGAAAAGGTGGCCGACCACCTTTCTCGGCTCGGCAGTTTGAGCCAGTACGCGTTGAACTTCGTGTCGGGCCTTGTAGGAACGAATACCGCACTCACCGGCAGCCGCGCCTTCGCGGAGGCCTACGCAAAGGCCCTGGACACGGGCGCTTCGCAGGTCGGGGCAATCAGGGCCGGGCTCGTGGCGGGCGCGATCGGCGCCGGACTCGATATTCTCGCGGGTAAGGCCTTCGGCAACGCGACGGACCACATGTTCAAGAACGCGAGAGACGCCGTGAACACGATGAAGCAGATCGGCGGGCTCACACCGAGAGGTGTTTCCAAGCTGGTGCCGAACACGATCGGCTACGTGGGCACCGTCGCCGGCATCGAAAAAGGCAAGGACATCGCCCTTCCGGTCGTGGTGGACGCCGTCGAACAGCTCGCCGACGCTCTCGGGAAGGCCGTACCCGATCAGAGCCCCCCGACGGCGGGCGGCTGGCTCCCGGGCCACGCGAGCCCGCTTCCGGCAGCTCGTTGAGGGTAAGAGGGATTCCATGGTCGGCTTGACGTCTCGTCTGCTGTCGGGCGCGGCGCTGCTCGCGCTCTCCGGGTGCTTCGGGGAGCCCGGCGGCACGGGGCCCACCGCTACGCCGGCTCAGCGGCGTGTGGAACCCGTCCCGCTCCGGCCCGAGGATCTGCCGGCAGCCGCGCGGGGAGCGCTCGCCGGGGCGATCTTGGCGATGCGCGGCGCACCGGAGACCTTCCATCGGGGCGTACGTTTTGCTCCGGATGTCCGTGCGCGTTTGCAGGAGGGCTTCGATTATACCGGATTCACCGCAGCGTCCGTCACGTTACTTCATCACGATCTCGCGTCGGACGGGCAACGGGGGATCGACCTCGCGGCGACGATCGGCTTCGTCGATCTGCTCGACCGGCGAGCCGTCGCGGGCGTGATGCTGACCTTCGGGGCAGATCGTGACGGAATCCCGATCCGGTCCGCGGCCGCGACGCGTGTGCCGGCGCGGGTGCCCCGCTTCGCGCTCTACCTCGTCCCGCGAAGCCGGCTCCCGTCGCGTTGGCCGTCGACGCACGCGGAGCTCTGGACGCTCGTCGCCCGCGAGGCGCTCGGACCCGAGGAACGGCGGCGCTTTCTCGACGGCCGGCAAGATCTCGTCATGGTGGCGGTGGGCAAAGACCGCACCGACCCGGGAGCGCCTTTCCAACTCGGTCTCGCGGAGCCCCACGGCACACCGGTCACGACCGGGTTCGAGGCGCTCGATTTCGACGGGTTCCCGGTGTTGGTGTTGGCGGCCCGGATCCGCGCGACGGAGCCCGGCCGGCACTGGGCGGTCGTCACCCGCCGGGGCGAGCACCGAGGCTGGTTCGGTGGAGGAACGGGTGAGACGGTCGCGCGGTTCGATCTGCTCGACCCGCGGCGGAGCGCGGCGCGGTTGATCCCCGACGCGCCCTCGGGCGGACGCACGCGGGTCTGAGTGCAGGCGGGCGGCGGTAGCCGGCTCTCGGGCTCGGTTGCGACCCAAAAGACCGGCCACTAGAGTGCGCCGGCCGTCGACCGCGAGCCTGCGAGCCATGCGCCTTTCCCGCTATTTCCTGCCCGTCCTCAAGGAAGCTCCGGCCGAAGCCGAAGTAGTCTCGCACCGGCTTATGCTGCGCGCGGGCATGATCCAACAGCTCGCCGCCGGGATCTACAATTGGCTGCCGCTCGGCTTCCGCGTACTCAAGAAGATCGAGCAGATCGTCCGCGAGGAGATGGACCGCGCGGGTGCGATCGAGATCTTGATGCCGACCATCCAGCCCGCCGATCTCTGGATCGAGAGCGGCAGGTACGACGCCTACGGGCCGGAGATGCTGCGGATCCTCGACCGGCACGAGCGCAAGATGCTCTACGGCCCGACCAACGAGGAGAACGTCACCGACATCTTCCGGCGGCACGTCAAGAGCTATCGCCAACTGCCACTCAATCTCTACCACATCCAGTGGAAGTTCCGCGACGAGATCCGCCCGCGGTTCGGCGTGATGCGCGGCCGCGAGTTCCTCATGAAGGATGCCTACAGCTTCGATCTCGACGCCGAAGGCGCGCGCCGCTCCTACAGGGTGATGTTCTTGGCGTACTTGCGCGCCTTCCAGCGGATGGGGCTCACCGCCATTCCGATGCAGGCCGAATCCGGGCCGATCGGAGGCAACATGAGCCACGAGTTCCAGATCCTCGCCCAAACCGGCGAGAGCCACGTCTACTACGACCAGGCCTTCGAGGAGATCGATTTCGCCGCCCCCGACCTCGACGTCGGACGGCTCGAGAGCCTCTATGCCGCGACCGACGACAAGCACGACCCGGCCCGTTGCCCGGTGCCACCCGAGCGGCTCAGGACCGGCCGGGGGATCGAGGTCGGCCACATCTTTTATTTCGGGACCAAGTATTCGAAGCCGATGGGGGCGACGGTGACCGCGCCCGATGGTCGCGAGGTCCCGGTCGAAATGGGCTCTTACGGAATCGGCGTTTCGCGACTCGTGGGGGCCATCATCGAGGCGCACCACGACGAGCACGGGATCGTGTGGCCGCGCTCGGTCGCCCCGTTCCAGGTCGGCCTCGTCAACCTGCGCCCCGACGATCCGGCCTGCACCGCCATGGCCGACGATCTTTACGCGCGCCTCCAAGCGGCCCGGATCGAGGTCCTCTACGACGACCGGGACGAGCGGGCCGGAGTCAAGTTCGCGACCATGGACCTGATCGGTCTGCCCTTCCAGGTCACGATCGGGCCGCGCGGGGTCAAGGAAGGGAAGGCCGAACTCAAGGAGCGCCGCACGGGAGCCCGGACCGAGCTCGCCCCCGAGGCGCTGCTCGAGCACCTCGTGAGCTGAATGCTCAACCCCGCCGAGCGGCTGGTCGCGTTCCGCTACCTGCGGCCGCGCAAAGGCGAGGGCTTCGTCTCCCTCGTGGCCGCCTTTGCGCTGATCGGAATCGCCCTCGGGGTCGGCACGCTGATCGTCGTGCTCGCGGTCATGAACGGTTTCCGCCACGAGCTGTTGAGCCGCGTGCTCGGCTTCAACGGTCACGCCTCGGTCGCGGCCGGACCCGAAGGCCTCGGCGAGTTCGATGCGATCGCGGCCCGGTTACGGGCGGTGCCGGGTGTCGTCGAGGCCGTGCCCTACGCCGAGGGCCAGGCGATGGCCACCGCCAACGGCGTGTCGGCCGGGGTCGTGCTGCGCGGCATGCGGCCGGCCGAGCTCGCCGCGCGGGCGATCTTCGCCGGGGCTCTGCGCGAGGGTTCGATCGCGGCGCTGGAGGAGGGCGGCAAGATCGCGGTCGGCTCGCGCCTCGCCCAGCGCATGGGCCTCGGCCTCGGCTCGCGCCTCGCACTGATCTCGCCCAAAGGCACGGCGACCCCCTTCGGTACGGTGCCGCGGATCCGCAGCTTCGAAGTCGCGGCGATCTTCGAAGTCGGGATGTTCGAATACGATTCGAGCTTCGTCTTCCTGTCCCTACCCGATGCCCAAGCCTATCTCGACCTCGCCGATCGTGTGAACGCGATCGAGATCATGGTCGAGGACCCGGAACGGATAGGTGCGCTGCGTTCGGCGCTGATCACGGCGACCGGCGGTGTCGGTCGGCTGGTCGACTGGCAGCAGATCAACCGGCATTTTTTCGCGGCCCTGGAGACCGAGCGCAACGTGATGTTCTTGATCTTGACGCTGATCATCCTGGTCGCCGCGTTCAACATCGTGACCGGTCTCACCATGCTCGTGCGCTCCAAGGGTCGCGACATCGCGGTCTTGCGTACGATCGGTGCAACCCGGGCCGCGATCGTCCGCATCTTCGTCCTTGCCGGTGCCTCGCTCGGAGTGATCGGTACGCTCGCGGGGCTCGTCCTCGGGCTCGCCTTCGCGCTCAACATCGACACGATCCGCCAAGGCCTCGAGGCGTTGAGTGGGGCCGAGCTCTGGGCAGCGGAAATCCGCTTCCTTTCGCAGCTCCCGGCCCGGGTGGAGTTCGGGGCCACGGCGCGGGTCGTGGCGATGGGGCTGATCCTCTCCTTCCTCGCGACGATCTACCCGGCGTTCCGAGCCGCCCGGCTCGATCCGGTCGAAGCCCTTCGCTACGAATGAACGGCACCGTCCCGCCCGTGCTGCGGCTCGCCGGGATCCGGCGGAGCTTCGTCCAGGGCACGGTCACGCTCGAGATCCTCAAAGGCGTCGACCTCGTGCTCGAGGTCGGCACGCTCGCCGCCCTCGTCGGGCCTTCGGGCTCGGGAAAGTCGACGCTTCTGCACATCGCGGGTCTGCTCGAGCGGCCCACCGCCGGAGAGGTCGTCATCGAGGGGAGGGCGGCGAGCGGGCTCTCGGACGGCGAGCGGACGCGGCTCCGGCGGGCGCGGATCGGCTTCGTCTACCAGTTCCACAATCTTTTGGCCGACTTCACCGCGCTCGAGAACGTCGTGCTGCCACAGCTCCTCGCCGGGGTCGGACAGAAGGTCGCCGAGGCACGTGGCCGCGAGCTTCTCGCCCGGCTCGGCCTCGAGGCCCGGCTCGACCATCGCCCGGGGCGGCTTTCGGGTGGCGAGCAGCAGCGCGTGGCGATCGCCCGAGCCCTCGCCAACCGCCCGAGCCTGGTTCTCGCCGACGAGCCCACGGGCAACCTCGACCCGCACACCGCGGAGGAGGTCTTCGCCCTCTTGCTCGAGGTCGTGCGGGAGGCGGGCGCGGCGGTGTTGATCGTGACCCACGATCCCGAGCTCGCTCGGCGCACCGACCGGGTCTGGCGGCTGGTCGAGGGGCGGGTCGAGCCCGCCGCCGGATGATCCTGCCGTCCTGGCTCTGGATCCCGGCGACGATCGCCGCAGCCGCGGCGCAGACCGCGCGCAACGCCCTGCAGCGCGGGCTCGTGGCCGAGCTCGGCGGGGTCGGTGCCACGCTCGTTCGCTTCCTCTACGCTCTACCGGCCAGCCTCTCGTTGTTGATGGCGGCAGCCGTTCTCGCGCCGACGCCCATCGAACCCCTGGCGCCTGCACTCCTGCTCTGGCTGCCGCTCGGCGCGGTCGCGCAGATCCTCGCCACCTTCTTTTTGCTCGACCTCATGGGCCGACGGAACTTCGCGGTCGGAGTCGCCTGGTCCAAGACCGAGATCCTCCTGATCGCGATCGCCGGCTGGCTCCTGCTCGGCGAGGTGCTCGGGCCGCTCGGATGGCTCGCTGTGCTCCTCGCCACCGCCGGGGTGCTCCTCCTCTCGGGCAAGGGGCTGCGGCCAGGTGATCTGCTCGGTGCCGAGGCGGCGGCGCTGGCCTGGCGCGGCCTCGTGACCGGAGCGGGCTTCGCCCTCGCGGCAGTCGCCTATCGAGCCGCGATTCTGGCTGCGGGCGGCTCCGGATCGGCGTTGGCCGCTGCCTGGGTGCTCCTCTCGACGCAAGCGCTGCAGAGCATCGTCCTGGTCGTCTGGCTCGGGCTTCGGGATCGACCGGTGGTGACCGCCGTGGTCCGCGCTTGGCGGACCTCGCTCTGGGCCGGGACGATGGGAGCGCTCGCCTCGGCGGGTTGGTTCATCGCCTTCTCGCTCGCCCCGGCGGCCTCGGTGCGGACTCTCGGGCTGGTCGAGATGCTGCTGGCCCTTCTCGTTTCGCGGCGGCTCTTCCGCGAGCGGCCGAGCCCACAGGAGCTCGCGGGCCAAGTCCTCGTGGCGCTCGCCGTCCTTTTGATCCTGCGTGCCGGGGCCGGCTGAACGAGGCTCAGGTGGTCGGCTCGGCCGGGGCCTTGGGCAGCTGCTCGGCGATTCCGAGCCGAGCGCGCCGGCGATCGAGCTCGTCGGCCACCTCGGCCCAGCCGATGCCCAGCTCGTCGAGCAGCACGACGAGGTGGTAAGGGAGATCGGCAGTCTCGCCGATCAACGCATGGCGGTCGCGCCGGACCCCATCGAGTACCGGCTCGATCGCCTCCTCGCCGACGTTCTTGGCCATTTTGAGCAGGCCTTCCTCGAGGAGCCCGGCGGTCCGCGGCGCACGCTTCGGCTCGGCTCGGACCCGCGCGAGATCGTCCTCGAGCCGCGAGAGTGCAATGGCCAATTCGTGCAGCGGCTCGCCGGGCGGCGCCGGCTCTGCAGGCGCTGGTCGGTCAAAGTGTCCACTTATGGTTGACTTATCGCCGTTCACTCGGGCGGCGGGCGGCCCGCGGTCAAGCACGGCGCCTGAACACAGGTCGAGCACCACCAGTAGCCCCGCCGGCGGTCCCGCGAAAGCGTGTCACGAAAAGGTTCGGTGGCTCGTTCGGGCGGGCTGCGCGCGGCCACACGCGTTCGGTATGAAGCGGTACGTCCTTCCTCGATCGTAGCGCCGAGACCGATGACGGGGCGGGACGGGTCGACTACCATGAGGACATGGCGTCGGTTCGAACCCTCGTCCTCCTGCTGTCGGCGGTCCTCCTGCTCGCCGAGTTCGCGGTGCGGCCTACGCTCGCAGCACCCTGCCCGCACGGCTCGCCGGCGGGGGCGCAGGCGCCGATGCTGCGGACGACCGAGGCGTGGCTCTCGGCCGCTGTCGATCGCGCGCCGATCGGTGCGGCGGTGGCCTGCTGCACGCCGAGCTGTTGCCTCGCCCACTGCCCGGTGGCGCTCGCCGAAGTCGGAGCTTGGGCTCCGGAATTTCCGGCGGATCGATACCGGCCGGGGACCATTCGGCTCGCCGCGCGACTGTTGGGGGACGGGCCCTGGCGCCCGCCGCCGCTCGCCCTCCTGAGCTGACCCCGGCGCCGGTCGTGGCGGACCGGCGAGCGGGTGCATTCCGGCACGACTTCAGCTTCGAGGAGCGAACGATGTCGAAGAACAGGACGATGGTGGCCTTGGCCGGCGCGCTCGCCTTGGCCGTTCCGGGTGGACTCGCCGCCCAGGCGCCGATGCCGCAGATGCAGCACGGGCCGGGCATGCAAGGCCAGATGCCCATGATGCAGCACGGGCAGATGCCTATGATGCAGGGCGGTCGGATGCCCATGATGCAGGGCGGGGCGGCCGCCACCGACACGCCCGCCACGGCGGCCTTCAAAGCGGCCAGCGTGCGCATGCACCAGGACATGGCGATCGCCTTCACCGGCGATGCGGATATCGACTTCGTCAAGGGTATGATCCCGCACCACCAAGGTGCGATCGACATGGCCAAGGTGGTGCTGACCTTCGGCAAGGACCCGGAGGTCAAGAAGCTCGCCGAGGAGATCATCCGCGCCCAAGAAGCCGAGATCGCCCAGATGCGGGCGATCCTCGAGCGGCTCGGCAAATAGGCTCGCAGCAGCGGGGGCGGCCCAGCCGCCCCCGCTTGACCGCCGTCGGGGCACAACACAAAACCGAGAGCGATGCCCGACCTTCTCGAGGCCCGAGCGCCGGCAACCGACGACGCTGCGCCCAAAGGCGCGGAGCTCATCCGGCGGCAGCTCGCCACGCTGCCGAACGAGCCCGGCGTCTATCGGATGCTCGACGAGAAGGGGCAGCTCCTCTACGTCGGCAAGGCCGCCTCGCTCAAAAAGCGCGTCGCGGCCTACGCTCAGCCGGCGAAACTCTCCGCCCGCCTGCAGCGGATGGTGGCGCTCACCCGCGCCCTCGAGGTCGTCACGACCGCGAGCGAGGTCGAAGCTCTCCTCCTCGAGGCCAACCTCATCAAGCGCTGGCGGCCGGCCTTCAACATCGTTCTGCGCGACGACAAGAGCTTTCCCTTCATCGCGCTGCGACGGGACCACCCCTTTCCCCGACTGCACAAGCACCGCGGCGCCAAACAGCCGGGCAGCGAGTATTTCGGCCCGTTCGCTTCGGCCGGTGCGGTGAACGAGACCTTGAACGCGCTGTTGCGCGCTTTCCCGCTCCGCTCTTGCAAGGACAGCGTTTTCGAGAACCGCTCGCGCCCCTGCCTCCTCTACCAGATCAAGCGCTGCACGGCACCCTGCGTCGGCCGGATCTCGGCCGAGGACTATGCGAAGCTGGTCGAGGAGGTCCGCGAGTTCTTGACCGGTCGGTCGCACGAGGTCCAGGAGCGGCTCAAGGTGGAGATGGCGGCGGCCGCCGAGCGGCTCGACTTCGAGACGGCCGCAATATACCGCGACCGGCTCAAGGCACTCGCCCACATCCGGAGCCGGCAAGGCATCAACACCGATGCGGTGGCCGATGCCGACGTGATCGCGCTCGCGGTGCAGGGCGGGCAGGCCTGTATCCAGGTGTTCTTTTATCGGGACGGCCGAAATTACGGCAACCGCGCCTATTACCCGGCGCACACCAAGGGCAGCGAGCCGGACGAAATTCTCCAGGCCTTCATCGCTCAATTCTACGCCGAGCGGAACCCGCCGGCGCTCGTCTTGCTCGACCGGCCGGTGCCCGAGCCCGAGCTCCTCGCCGAAGCGCTCGGCCTGCGCGCCGGCCGGAAGATCGCGATCCAGGTGCCGCAGCGCGGCGACAAACGGAGGCTGGTCGAGCTCGCCGCAAAGAATGCCCAGGAGGCGCTCGCCCGCCGGCTCGCCGAGCTCGGCGCCCAGGCCGAGCTCCTCGAACAGCTCGCCGACCGATTCGGCCTCGAGGCGCCGCCGCGGCGGATCGAGGTTTACGACAACAGTCACGTCCAAGGCGCACACGCGATCGGCGCCATGATCGTGGCCGGCCCCGAAGGTTTCGATCGGCGCGCCTACCGCACCTTCAAGATCAAGCGGGAAGGCGCACGCGGCGACGATTATGCGATGATGCGCGAGGTCCTGGGGCGGCGCTTTCGCCGGCTGCTCGAAGAGGATCCGGAGCGCAGCGGGCCGGGCTGGCCGGACCTCGTGCTGGTCGACGGTGGTGCCGGCCAGCTCGCCGCCGCGACGGCCGTGCTCGAGGAGCTCGGGATCGGCGACCTGCCGATCGTGGCGATCGCCAAAGGGCCGGATCGGGATGCTGGCCGCGAGCGATTCTTCGTGGCCGGTCGGGAGCCCTTCGCGCTGGACCCGAAGGATCCCGTCCTGTATTTCTTGCAACGCTTGCGTGACGAGGCCCACCGCTTCGCTTTGGCCAGCCATCGCGGGCGTCGGTCGAAGGAGGTGACCCGCTCCGCGCTCGACGCGGTACCGGGTGTGGGGGCCCGTCGCAAGCGGGCGCTTTTGCAGCATTTCGGCTCGGCGCGCGCGGTGGCGCAGGCCGGGCTCCTCGATTTGGAGCGGGTGCCCGGCATCAACAAAGCTGTCGCGAAGGCGATCTACGATCATTTTCACGACAGCGGCTGAGTGAAGCGACCGTGCCATGCTGACGAGCCCGCCGAACCTTTTGACCCTCGTGCGGATCGGATTGATCCCGGTGCTCGTCGCGCTCTTTTTCGTGGACGGTGCCGGGGCCCGCTGGCTCGCCTGCGCGGTCTACACGATCGCTGCCTCGACCGACTATCTCGACGGCTGGCTCGCCCGCAACCTCGACCAACATTCGCGCTTCGGGCGCTGGCTCGACCCGGTCGCCGACAAGCTCTTGGTGGCGGCGACGGTCCTCGTGCTCGTGGCTTTCGACCGCGCACCGGTGTTGCCGGCGCTCGTGATCCTCTTGCGCGAGATCACGATCTCGGGTCTGCGCGAATACCTCGCCGAAGCTCGGCTCGTCCTGCCGGTGAGCCGGCTCGCCAAGTGGAAGACGGCGGTGCAGATGACCGCGCTCGGCTTCCTGATCGTGGGCGATGCGGGGCCGGCTTGGTTGTTCGTCCCGGAAATCGGCTTCTGGGGCCTGTGGGCAGCGGCGATCTTGACGATCGTCACCGGCTGGGATTACCTTCAAAAAAGCGTCGGGCACATGCGAGCCGAGCGGGCAGCCGGCTCCTTTCGGCCGGCCCGCGGGGTGAGCTCGACGAGTTGAACGGGGCGATCGCGCGATGCGCATTCGCTATTTCGCCTGGCTGAAGCAGCGCGTGGGCCTGGCCGAAGAGGAGGTCGAGCTGCCGGCCGAGGTCACGACCGTGGGCGGGCTCAAAGCCTGGCTCGGCGAACGTCATCCGCGCTTCGCCGAGGCCTGTGCGGCGCCAGGCGTCGTGCGGGCGGCGGTCGATCAAGAGTTCGCCGACGACGACCGGCCGCTCCGAGGCGCCCGCGAGGTGGCGTTCTTCCCGCCGGTGACGGGCGGATGACGGTCCGGGTCGTCGAAGGGCCCTTCGACCCGACCGCCGAGCTCGCGGCCTTCGCCCGCGGCCGGAGCGATATCGGTGCGGTCGCGACCTTCACCGGTCTGGTCCGTGACGAACACGCCGGCGAGCGCATCCTCGCCATGACCCTCGAGCATTATCCGGGGATGACCGAACGGCAGCTGGCCCGGATCGAGGCCGAGGCCAGGACTCGCTGGCCCCTCCTCGACGTGCTCGTGATTCACCGGGTCGGGCGGATGCTGCCGGGCGACCCGATCGTGCTCGTCGCGACCGCGAGCGCGCACCGCGCCGCCGCGCTCGAAGCCTGCGCCTTCTTGATCGACTGGCTCAAGACCAAGGCCCCGTTCTGGAAGCTCGAAGAGACACCGTCCGGCGCGCGCTGGGTGGAGGCCCGGGCAAGCGACGCCGCCGCCGCGGCCCGCTGGGAGCGGTGAACGAGCGAGCCTTTCGCGATCTCTCCGACGCGGAAGGAACCTACCTCGAGGGCGTTCGCGAAACCCCGAAGCGGAGCGATCGACAGAGGCTGCGTAGGCGGTTTCGACTTCCGCTTCGCACCACCATGCTTCCGTCTTTTCCCGAATGAACGCGGATCGAAGCGTGTCGATCCTTTCGGCATAGTCGTTCGGTCGGCGGGCCCGACGGCTCGGAAGTTGAGCGCATGCACCGCCTCGTGGTCGACGATGGCGTATCCGCGCCTCCGAAGGCAACAAGAGGCGGGCAAGCTCCGGAGAAGCGTGGTGGCGGCCGGAACGGAGGTCGGCGCTGCGGCCGCAAGAATCTCGGCCATCGTGGCCCGCGAGCCCGGGGCCTGTTGGAAGCCGAGGGATGAGCCCCGGATCGTCGCGGCCCGCCAGCAGCGGAGCCGGGCCGGCTCCGGGAAGCTGCGGAACGAGGCGCCGTAGCGTTCCTATCCGCCGAGCGCCCGGAGCTTCTCTTGGATCGCCGCCCGTTCGGGGTGTGTGTCGGGTAGGAGCGAGAGGACGCGGTGCCAGTGGCGGCGGGCCTCGTCGGGGCGGCCGCCCTGCAGCGCGGCGATTCCGAGATACCACCAGGGCTCGGGATCGTCGGGGGCCAAAAGCGCGAGCTTCTCGTAGACCGCACGCGCCTCCGCTCCGACTTCGGGCAGGCCGCTCGCCCTGTCCGCCGGACCTAGCAGGGTCCCGGCGTAATCGGAGAGGATGCCGGGATCGTCGGGCCGCAGCACCAAGGCGCGGGCAAAGGCAGCCCGTGCCTTTTCAGGTTCGCCCAGGACCACCCGCGCGCGGCCGAGCCGGACCCAACCCTCGGCGTCCCCACCACTCGCCTCGAGGCGGGCTTCGAGGCTTTCGACCATACCCCGGATCGCTGCGGCCCGCTCTTCCGGCGGGAGAGCGGCGATCGTCCGGGCGCGCTCGGCAACCTCGCCCGACGGCAACCGAGCTGCGGCGCTCTCGCGACCCGCCCCTTCCGAGGCCGCGAGAGAGCGAGTCTCGCTCGCGCGGGAGCGGGCCCGGCCGAGCATCGCCTCGACCTCGATGCCTGCTGCTCGGCCGGCTTCGCGGATCGCCGCTTCGACCGCGGCGCGCCAGGGGGCGTCGGGTGCCGCTTCGGCGAGGAGCGTTTCCCAGATCGCGAGCGCGCGCTCGCCCTCGCCGCTCTGTGCGGCCGCGAGTCCCAGATAATAGGCGGCCCGCGGCTCGCCCGGCTCACGGGCGTGGACCGCCTCGACGAGCTCGCGCGCCTCGCCCGGCACGACCCCGCCGCCGGCCTGGATCAAAAGCTCGGCGAGCGTGATCGTCGCGGCGGTCGAATTCGGCGCCAGCGCGACCGCGCGACGGGCCGCCATGATCCCTCCCACCGGGTCGCCCAGGGCCGCTTTGGAGCGAGCGAGCAAGACCCAGCCGTCGAGCGACTCGGGCTCGCGCTCGAGCCGTTGCTCGAGCCGGGCGACCATCTCGCGGATGTCGGCTCCCGGCGGCTGCGGGATCGAGCGTGCCGCGAGCGGCTGATCGGGTAGGTGCGGGGACCCGAGCCGCCAATAGGTGAGGCCGGCGACCACCGGCACGAGGAGAAGGGCCACGACGACCGACACCTTCCCGAGTGGGGTCGAGGCGAGCGCGGGTCCCGTAGCCGATGCGGCGCGCAAGAGCCGGCGCTCGATCTCGCGCCGGGCGGCCACTGCTTCCTCGGGGCCGATCAAGCCGCGGGCGAGGTCGCGCTCGAGCTCGGCGAGCTGGTCCTTGTAAACGGCGAGCTCGGGCCGGTCGACCCCCCGCCCCGGCCGGCGGAAGAGCGGCAAGGCCAAGGCTGCGACCGCTCCGAGCGTCAAGAGCCCGAAGACGAAGAGTTGGGTGATCATGCCGGACGGTCGCGCGGATCGGCCGCGAGGAGTGCGTCGAGCTGCTGCCGCTCCGCAGGAGCGAGCTCCTCGGGCTCGGCCGGAGCTCCGGGTCGCCGCCGGAGGAAGGCGACGACGAGGATGGAGCCGGCCGCGAGCACGAGGAAGGGCCCGAGCCACAGGAGCCAAGTGGCCGGCTTGAAGGGCGGCTCCAGCAGGACGAAGTCGCCGTAGCGCTCGACCAGATGCCTTTTGATCGCGGCGTCGCTGTCGCCCGCCACGAGGCGCTCGCGCACGATCCGCCGCAGGTCCTTGGCCAAGGGCGCGTCGGAATCGTCGATCGACTGGTTTTGGCACACGAGGCAGCGGAGTTCCTTGCCGAGGGCACGGGCGCGCGCTTCGAGCGCGGGGTCCGGCAGCATCTCGTCGGGCGAGGTCGCGGCGCAGACCGGGCCGATCACGAGCATGCCGGCGACGAACATCGCGCCGAGGAGAAAGGAGCTCATCGTGCGAGCTCCGCGAGCAGCGGGCGGATGGTCCGCTCGAGGTCGCGCGGCTGCAAAGGCCCTACGTGGCGATAGCGGATCCGCCCGCCCCGATCGACCACGAAGGTCTCCGGGACTCCGTAAACCCCCCAGTCGATCGCCGCCCGACCTTGCCGGTCGGCGCCGATCCGGTCGAACGGGTCGCCGAGCGCGCGTAAAAAGGCCAGGGCGTCTTCGGGCGCATCCTTGTAGTTGATGGCGTGGATCGTCACACCTTCGCGCGCGAGCTGGTCGAGCACCGGATGCTCGATCCGACAGGGCACGCACCAGGAAGCGAAAATGTTGACGAGCATCGGGCGCCCGCCGAGGTCGGCGCTCGAGAAGCCGCGCTCGTCGCGCCCCGGCAGAGGCGGCAAGGCGAAGGCGGGTGCGGGCTTGTCGATCAGCACCGAGGGCAGGGTCTGCGGGTCGCGTCCGAGGCCGAGCGCCAGGAACACGCCGACCGCGGCGAACAGCAGGACCGGCAAGAGATAGAGCCAGCCGCGCCGGTTCGAACCTGGCGTTGCCGGTCGCTCGAGCTGCGCCTTCATCCGGCCGACATCGCTGCGGGCACCCGTGCCGGGCGCGGTGCGCCGACCCGCAAGCGTCGATCCGACAGCGAGAGAAGGCCGCCTAGCGCCATGAGTACGGCCCCGCCCCAGATCCAGACGACGAGCGGGTTGTGGTAGAGGCGAACCGTCCAAGCTCCGTCCCGCGCCGGCTCGCCCAGGACGAAATAGAGATCGCGGAGGAGCGTGGTGTGGATCCCGGCCTCGGTCGTCGGCCGCTGCTCGACCACGAAGAAGCGTTTGTCGGAGGCGAGTTCGGTGACGAAGTTGCCGTCCCGGCTCACCGTGAAGGTCCCACGCCGAGCTATCCAGTTGGGGCCACGGACCTCGCGCACGCCCTCGAAGCGAACCTCGTAGCCCGCGATCTCGGCCGTCTCTCCCGGTTTCATCGTGAGGATCCGCTCGCTCTGTCCGGTCGAGGTGGCGGTCACACCGATCACCAGCACGCCGAGCCCCGCATGTGCCAGGACCATCGCCCAGGACGCCCGCGGCAGCCCGACCAGGCGGCGCCAGAAGCGGCCGAAGCCGCCTCCCGCGAGCGCGGCACGGCTCAGCGGATCGGCGAGCGAACCCAGGATGAGCCAGAGACCGAGGCCATAGCCGATCAGCGACAAGCCGAGCTCGAGATCGCTCACGAGGACGAGACCGACGGAGAGTGCTACGGTCAGCACGGCGGCGAGCCAGAGCCGTTGCACCGCACCGACGAGATCGGCGCGTTTCCAGGCGAGGACGGCGCCGATCGGCAAGGCGAGGAAGAGCGGGATCATCAACGGCACGAAGGTGGCGTTGAAGTAAGGCGGCCCGACCGAGATCTTGGGGCCGCCCACGACGTCGAGCGCCAAGGGGTAGAGCGTGCCGAGGAGGACGGTCGCCGTGGCCGAGGCCAAGAGGAGATTGTTGAGCAGAAGGGCACCCTCGCGCGAGACCGGCGCGAACATCCCACCGCCTTGCAGCGACGGTGCCCGCCAAGCGTAGAGGGCGAGGGCACCGCCCACGGCCACCACCAGGAGCGCCAGGATGAAGACACCGCGCGCCGGGTCGGAGGCGAAGGCGTGCACCGAGGTCAACACGCCGGAGCGGACGAGGAATGTACCCAGGAGCGAGAGGGCGAAGGTCAAGATCGCGAGCAGGATGGTCCAGCTCTTCAAGGTGTCGCGCTTCTCGACGACGATCGCCGAATGGAGGAGCGCGGTCCCGGCGAGCCAGGGCATGAAGGAGGCGTTCTCGACCGGGTCCCAGAACCAGAAGCCGCCCCAGCCGAGCTCGTAATAGGCCCACCAGGAGCCGAGCGCGATGCCGAGGGTGAGGGCGGTCCAGGCGGCGAGCGTCCAGGGCCGGAGCCAGCGCGCCCAGGAGGGGTCGATGCGCCCCTCGAGCAGCCCGGCGATCGCGAACGAGAAGGTCGTCGAAAAGCCGACATAGCCCAAATAGAGCATCGGCGGATGCATCGCGAGGCCGGGGTCCTGGAGGATCGGGTTGAGCCCGCGGCCTTCGAGCGGGGCCGGGTCGAGCCGCTCGAAGGGGTTGGAGGTGAACAGCATGAAGGCGAGGAAGCCGACCCCGATCAGGGCCTGGATCGCGAGCACTCGGGACTTGAAGAGGACGGGGAGGTTGCGGCCGAAGGCGGCGACCGCGGCGCCGAACAGCGCCAGGATCCAGACCCAGAGCAGGAGCGAGCCTTCGTGATTCCCCCAAACGCCGCTGATCCGATAGACGAGCGGCTTCGACTGGTGCGAATTGGCCGCGACGTTGGCGACCGAGAAATCGGAGACGATGTAGAGGTGGGTGAGCGCGCCGAAGGCGATCGAGATCAGCAGGAGCTGGACGAGGGCCGCGGGTGGTGCCACGGCGACGAGCGTCGCATCGCGTCGGGCGGCGCCCAAGAGCGGCAGCGTCCCCTGCACGAGGGCGACCGCGAAGGCCAAGACGAGGGCGAAATGGCCGAGTTCGGCGATCATTTCGGCGCCCCCGTCGAGCCGTCCTTCCAATGGCCGGAGCGCTTGAGGGCCTCGGCCACCTCTTTCGGCATGTAGGTCTCGTCGTGCTTGGCGAGGACCTCGCTCGCGCGGAACACCCCGCTCGCGTCGATCTGCCCCTGGGTCACGATGCCCTGGCCCTCACGGAAGAGATCCGGCAACACGCCACGATAGACGACGCGAACGCTGTGGGTGCCGTCGGTGACCGCGAAGCGCACTTCACCGTCGGTCCCGCGGGTCACACTGCCCGGTTCGACGAGGCCGCCCAGGCGCAACCGCTTGCCGGGCTCGAGCGGGCGGGCAGCGAGGTCGCTCGGCGAGACGAAGAGCGACACCTTTTCTCCGAGTGCGGCCAGGACCAAAGCGGCGGACCCGCCACCCAAGAGGAGGACCAGCACCACGAGGAGGAGCCGCTGCCGTTTGCGCAGGCGCATCGTCCGTACTCTTCGCGCTCATCGCTCGGCGGGTGGATCGACCGGCCGCCGCTCGGCGACGATCGGCCGCGCTGGGCGGCGCGCCTCGGCCCGCCGCTCGGCGCGCACCCGCTCGGCCTCGGCCGTCCGCTTGCGCGCGCGCTGCCAGCTCTGCCAGAAAAGCCCCACCATGACGGCGAGCGTGATGCCGTAGGCCGACCAGACGTAAGGTCCGTAGCCGCCCATGGCGAGGAAGTCGCGCACCGTCGTCGTTCCGCCTCGAGCTTGGTCGGTATGTTGTCCGAAAGGATAGCAGCCGAGGTGCGGGGGACAAGGAGAGCCGCGGTGCGACCGGCTGGCGCGAACTTTACGATCGCGCGGGATTTCGGGGGCTGAGCGTGGCCACGGCGCTCGCCCCTTTGCCGGCGGTGCGACCGCCGCTCGCCGCGTCGCTCGCAGCCGACGTGCGCACGGTCGAGGAGCTCGGCCGGATCCTCGCGGCCCGGCTCGCCGAGGGCCGGGCGGCGATCCGCGCCTTCTTCGAGGCCGGTGGAGCGCCCGAGCTGGTTCACCGTGAGCTCGCCGAGCTCGTCGACGAGCTCGTGCGCGGCGCCCTCGATTGGGCCGACCGGCGGCTGTTCGGCAGCGCCAACCGGACCACCGGCGAGCGGCTCGCGGTGGTCGCCGTGGGCGGTTACGGCCGCGCCGAGCTCGCGCCCTTTTCCGACGTCGATCTTCTGTTCCTGCACCCCTACAAGCCGGCACCCTATGTGGAGCAGATGACCGAGTTCCTCGTGCGCCGGCTGTGGGACCTCGGCTTCAAGGTCGGCAACGCGCTGCGTACCGCCTCCGAGTCGATCAAGCTCGCCAAGGAGGATCTGTCGGTCCGCACCGCCCTGCTGGAAGCCCGCTATCTTTGGGGTGACCGAGCGCTCTTCGAAGAGCTCGTGCGGCTCTACGACCGCGAGGTGCGGATCGGCCACGAAGCGGAATTCATCGAGGCCAAGCTCGCCGAACGCGACGCGCGCCACCTCCGGACCGGCGACAGCCGGTATCTGCTCGAGCCGAACGTGAAGGAGGGCAAGGGGGGTCTGCGCGACCTGCAGACCCTCGTGTGGATCGGACGGTTCCTCTACGGGGTCCAGGATGCGGCCGAGCTCGTCGACAAGGGCGTGCTCACGCCGCGCGATTTCGCCACCTTCCGCCGCTCGCGACGTTTCCTCTGGGCGGTCCGCTGTCATCTGCACTGGATCACCGGTCGCGCCGAGGAACGGCTGACCTTCGAACTGCAGCCCGAGGTCGCGCGGCGGATGGGCTTCAAGGACCGCGGTCGGACGCGCGCTGTCGAGCGCTTCATGAAGCGCTGGTACCTGGTCGCCAAAGAGGTGGGGGCGCTCACCCGGATCGTCTGCGCCGTACTCGAGGAGCGACACCAGCGCCGCGTGCGTTTCCGGCTGCCCCGGTTCGGGTTCGGCCAGCGGCGGGTCGGCGGCTTCGTGATCCAAGGCGCACGCGTCGACATCGCCGAGCCGGGTCTCTTCGAGCGCCGGCCGATCGCCATGCTCGAGCTCTTCCACTTGGCGCAGGAGCGGGGGCTCGACGTGCATCCCCATGCGCTCGCGGCGATCGGGCCCAATCTGCGGCGGATCGACGCCACCCTGCGCGCCGACCCGGCAGCAAACCGGCTGTTCCTCGACATGCTGCTCGCGCGCAAGGATGCTGCGTTGACCCTCAGCCGCCTCAACGAGGCCGGCGTTCTCGGCCGCTTCGTCCCGGAGTTCGGCCGCGTGGTGGCGCAGATGCAGCGCAACCTCTACCACGTCTACACGGTCGACGAGCACACCATCCGGGCGATCGGCGTGTTGGGGCAGATCGAGCGCGGCGAGCTCGCCGAGGAGCTGCCGATCGCCACCGAAGTCATGCCCAAGCTCCTCTCCCGCACCGAGCTCTACCTCGCCACATTCTGCCACGATCTCGGCAAGGGGCGGGGTGGTGACCACAGCGTGATCGGTGCCGAGATCGCCGAACGGCTCTGCCGCCGCTTGGGTCTCGCCGAGGCGACGACCGAGACGGTGCGCTGGCTCGTCCTCCATCACCTCCTGATGAGCGACACCGCCTTCAAACGCGACGTCGACGACCCCAAGACGGTGCAGGACTTCGTCGCCAAGGTTCAGTCACCTGAGCGCTTGAAGCTCCTGCTCGTCTTGACCGCGGCCGACATCCGTGCGGTCGGCCCCGGGGTGTGGAACGGCTGGAAGGGCCAGCTCCTGCGCGACCTTTACCACGCGGCTTCGGCGGCGATGCAGACCCCGGACTTCGCCGATCGCCAGGCGGCCCGCGCGGAGGCCGCCCGCAAGCGCCTCGCCGAGACGCTCGCCACGCTCCCCGATGGACCCTGGTCGGCCGCCGAGATCGAGGCCTATCTCGAACGGCACGTGCCGCGCTATTGGCTCGGCTTGCCGCTCGAGCAACAGCTCCGCCACGCCAGGCTGATCCGTACCGCCGATTTGGCCGGTGCGCAGCTCACGATCGACTTCCGGGTCGACACCTTCCGAGCCCGCACCGAGGTCGTGATCTACACGGCCGACCATCCCGGGTTGTTCCTGGAGATCGCTGGCGCGCTCGCGGTCAGCCGGGCGAGCATCGTCGATGCGCACATTTTCACGACGAGCGACGGCATGGCGCTCGACGTGCTGGGGTTCCAGGACGCCGATACGGCGCAAGCGATCGACGATCCGCCGCGATTGGAGCGGATCCGCCGCAACATCGAGCGGGCGATCGCCGATCCCTCGTGGCTCGAGCGCGAGCTCCTCCGGCGTGGCCCGCCGACCCGCACGCGGCTCTTCGAGGTCGAGCCCCGTGTGCTCGTGGACAACGCCGCGAGCCGCACATTTTCGGTCATCGAGGTCAACGGCCGGGACCGCCCCGGGCTCCTCTTCGATCTCGCCAAGGCTCTCAAAGAACTCGGTGTCGTCATCCAGAGCGCGCACATCGCAACTTATGGCGAGCGGGTGGTCGACGTGTTCTACGTCAAAGACGTGTTCGGCATGAAGATCACGAGCAAGAGCAAGCTCGCCCGCGTCGAGAAACGCCTGCGCGAGGCGCTCGCCGGGACCCAGGTCCAGGCCACGAGCGCGTCATGAACCTGGTGCGGGCGGCGGCGACGGTCGGCAGCCTGACGCTCGCCTCGCGTATTCTGGGCTTCCTGCGCGATCTCCTGATCGCCGCCGTCCTCGGCGCCGGGGCGGCGGCCGACGCCTTCTTCGTCGCCTTCAAGCTCGCCAACATGTTGCGTCGGTTGTTCGCGGAAGGCGCCTTCAACGCCGGTTTCGTGCCGCTCTTCGCTCGGACCCTGGAGCAGGAGGGGGCCGAACCGGCGCGCGTCTTCGCGAGCCACGCACTCACCCTCATGCTCGCCGTGCTGGC
>Ga0308408_1000024_pt1 | contig 91706 bp, 84 predicted proteins | sample HotsprSampleMSe3_FD_203466 | JGI IMG/M metagenome (GOLD analysis project Ga0308408, IMG submission 203466) | Hot spring phototrophic mat microbial communities from Mushroom Spring, Yellowstone National Park, Wyoming, United States - 20060912_MSe3 ... | reverse complement strand
CGATGTTGTTGAAGCCCATCATCCGATAGCCGCGATAATGCAGCGCGCCGTAGCGTGAGCTCGTGTTGACGACCGGCGGATCCTCGCCGAGTGTTTTCCAAACGGCGCCGCCCCAGCCTGCCTTGAAGGCGCGGACGACGTTGTATTCCTTGTCGGTCGGCGGAGCGGAGGCGAGCCAGAACGGATTGGGCGCCTTCACCCCGGCGATCTCGCAGCGCAGGTCGGCCATCCTCGCTCTCCCACTCAACCACCCATGAGATAACGGTGGATCGAGGCGGCGGCGAGCTTGCCGTCCTCGACCGCGGCCACCGTAAGATCGACGCTCGAGCCGATGCAGTCGCCGCCGGCCCAGACCCGATCGAGCGTGGTCCGCCGTTCGGCGTCCACCACGATTTTGCCGTTCTCGACATCCAGGAGCTCGGCCGTGCCGTTGAAGGCCGAAGGCACGAGCTTCTGGCCGATCGCCTTGAAGACCTGGTCGGCCGGGAGCGTGAAACGCTCGCCCGTGCCCTCGAGCCGGCCCGCGGCGTCGAGCCGCGTACGCTCGAAGGTGACGCCCCGGACGTGCCCGTCGACCCCCTCGATCGCCACCGGCCGGGCCCAGTGGCGGATCGTCACCCCGTTCGACTTGGCCCATTCCTGCTCGGCGGGCGAGGCCGACATCTGCTCCGGGCCGCGCCGGTAGACGATGGTCACGGTCTCCGCGCCGAGCCGCTTGGTTTGGGTCGCGATGTCGATCGCCGTGTTGCCGCCGCCGATCACGACGACCTGGCGGCCGACCGGGAGTGTCGAAAGGTCCTTGGTCTGCCGCAGCCGCTCGATGAAGGCGACCGCATCGTGGACGCCCGCGAGCCGCTCGCCCTCGAGGCCGAGGGCGTGCACGCCCTGCAGGCCCAGGCCCAAAAAGACCGCAGCGAAGTCTCGCCGCAGCTCCCCGAGCGTCACGTCGCGGCCGAGTTCGATGCCGGTCCGGAGCTCGATGCCGCCGATCCCGAGGATGAAGGCGACCTCGCGCTGGGCGAAATCGTGGACCATCTTGTAGGCGGCGATGCCGTATTCGTTGAGGCCGCCCGGCTTGGCGCGCTTCTCGAAGATCACGACCTCGTGGCCGAGCCGGGCGAGCGCGTGCGCGCAGGCGAGCCCGGCGGGCCCGGCGCCTACCACCGCGATCCGCTCGCCCGTGGGTGCGCCCCGGGTGAAGGGTTGGATGCCGCGCTCGAAGAGCCAATCGACCGCGTGGCGCTGCAGGGCACCGATCTCGACCGGCTTCTTGCCCTCGGCGAGGCGGACGCAGGCCCCCTCGCAGAGCACGTCGGTCGGGCAGACCCGGGCACAAGTGCCGCCCATGATGTTGGCCTCGAGGATGGTCTCGGCCGCGCCGCGCAAATTGCCGCTCTCGATGCCGCGGATGAAGCGCGGGATGTCGATTCCCGTGGGGCAGGCCTCGATGCAGGGGGCGTCGTAACAGAACAGGCAGCGCGCCGCCTCGACCATCGCCTGCTGCGCGGTCAAGGGCGGATGGGCGTCGTCGAAGTTCCGTCGGTACTCGGCCGGCGAAAGCCGGCCCGCGCGCACGTCCGGCGCGTCCGCCATGCGACCCTCCCGATCCCGGCCGGCGCGGCGGGCACCGGACCACGGCAGGAGGCTAGAAGGCTCTCGGATCCGCGGTCAAGCGGCGCTCAGCGGCCCAAAAGCCGGGGCAAGCCCAAGGTCAGCAAGGGAAATGCCAAGAGCAGGAGGATCCGCACGCCCTCGCTCGCGAGGAACGGCAGCACGCCGCGGACGGTCTCGCGCATCGGCACGTTCGGGGCGAGCGAGCCGATGATGAACAGGTTGAGCCCGACCGGTGGGGTGACGAGGCCGAGTTCGACCACGATGAGGGCGAGGATGCCGAACCAGACCTTGAGCTCCTCGTTGCCGAGCCCGTAGGCGGCGGCTGCCGCCGCGACGTCCTCGCCGCCGTTGAGCTCGACCAGCACGGGCCAGAAGAAGGGCAGCACGACCACGATCATCGAGAGCGATTCGAGGAAGCAACCGAGGACGATCAGCAGGAAGAGCATGGCCACGAGCACGAGCCACGGGTCGAGGCCGGACGTGGCGGCCCAGCCGGCGATCGCGGTCGGCAGCCCGGTGCGGGCGAAGAAGCCCTTCAAGACCTCGGCCGCGAACAGGATGAAGTAGATCATCGAGGAGGTGACGGCGGTATCGAGCACCGCCCGGCCGATCTCGAGCCGGCCGATCCCGCCCTGGCCGAAGGTGCGCAAGAGGAGCCCGTAGAGCAGGATCAGGCAGACCCCGACGCCGGCGGCCGGAGTGGGGGTGAAGAGCCCGATACCGAGTCCCAAGATGATCGCGCCGAACAGGAGGAGGACCGGCAGCAGCTTGAGCAGCGCGAGCCGCCGCTCGGCCGGCTCCATGGGTGCCGCCGGCGGGGCGAGCGCGGGATCGCGACGGACGGCGAGGGCGATCACCGCGAGGAAGAAGACGACCGCGAGCAGGCCCGGGACGATCGCCGCCTGGAACATCCCGAGGATCGAGGCCTCGACCACGATCGCGTAGATCACGAGCGGGACCGAGGGCGGGATCAAGATGCCGAGCGTGCCGCCCGCGGCGAGCGTGCCGGTCGAAAGCCGCGGATGGTAGCCGAGCCGGGCGAGTTCCGGGAGTGCCACCCGGCCCATGGTCGAGGCCGTGGCGAGCGAGGAGCCGCAGACCGCACCGAAGCCGGCGCAGGCGCCGATCGCCGCCATCGCCACCCCACCGCGCCGGTGGCCCACGAGCGCCTGGATGCCGGCGAAGAGGTCGCGGGCGAGCCCGCCGTGGCTCGCGAGATAACCCATCAAGACGAACAGCGGCACGACCGAAAGGTCGTAAGAAGCGACCGTGTTCCAAAAAAGCGTCTTGAATTGCTTGAGGTACGGCTCGAAGCGCAGGAACGGGACGAGGAGCGAGAGCACCCAGCTGCCGCCGATCCCGGTCACGAGCATCGCCACCGCGACCGGCAGGCGGAGCAGCAGCAGGACGAGGAGGGCCGCGAGGGCCCCGAGGCCCACGAGCTCGCGCTCGCTCACGCGCGCCGCCCGGTGCGGAGCTGGTCGGCGGCGATCACCGCCCACAACAGGAGTGCCAGGAGGCCCGGCAGGTAGAAGGGCCATTCGGGCCAGCCGAGCACGCCGGCGATGCGTCCGTCGGCGCGGGTCTCCAGGAGACCCTGGACCATCCAGAACGCGAGGAACAGGGCCACTGCCGCGGTCGCCGCCGTGCCGGCGCCCTCGAGCACCCGCCGTGCCGCGGCCGGCAGCCGCTCGGCTACGAGGTCGACCGTGACGTGGCCGCGGCGCAGCTGACACCAGGGGAAGAGAAGGGGCACGGCCGCACTCACGAGGAGCCGGACGAGGTCCTCGTAGCCCTTGACGATGCCGAGCCGGCCGGGCGCGATGAGGTCGGCCAGGCGGAGGAGCACGTCGATTCCGGTGAGGGCGGCGATCGCGAGCAGGATCGTCCCGCCCGCGATCGCGAAGGCGCCCGCCGTTCGCTCGAGCAGCGCCTCAGGCACCGCCGCCGTGACGCGCCACGGCGGCACGCGCCGCGGCGACCAGGCCCTCGCCGTCGAGCCCCTTGCCCTTGGCCTCGGCGATCCAGCGCTCGACGACCTGCGCGGCGCGCGCGTCGAACTCGGCTTGCGCGGCGGCGTCGAGGGTGATCATCTGGCCGCCCGCCTTCTCGAGCGCCGCCTGGCCGGGTGGCTCGATGTCGTCCCAGACCTGGCCGATCCAGCCCGCGATGTTCTTCCCGGAATGGGCATCGAGCACCGCCTTGAGGTCGGCCGGCAGGCTCTCGTAGCGCTTCTTGTTCATGGTGAAGATGAACACCGAGGTGCCGAAGCGCTGGCCGCCTTGGCCGACGGTCGCGTATTTGACGAGCTCCGGCACCTTCAAGGGTGTCGCGACCTCGAAGGGGATCATCGCCGCATCGACCGTCCCCTTGGAGAGCGCGGTCGGCAGCTCGGGCACGGGCATGGTGACGGGCTGCGCGCCCCAGGCCTCGATGAGCATGGCGCCGCTGCGCGAGGGCACCCGGATCTTCATCCCCTGGACGTCGGCGAGCGTGCGCACCGGCTTCTTCACAGTGAACAGCACCTGCCCCGCATGGGCGTGGATCAAGAGCGGATGGGTGTCGGCGTAGTCGGCACCGATCCGGTCCATGAGGTCCTGGATCGCGAGCGTGGTCGCCCGTGCGCTGCCGCGGTGCACGCCCGGCAGCTCGAACACCTCGCTGCGCGGGAAGGCGCCCGGCGTGTAGCCGAGCACGGTCCAGACGATGTCGGCCACGCCGTCGCGCGCCTGGGTGTAGAGCTCGGGCGGCTTGCCGCCCATCGCCATCGACGGGAAGATCTCGACCTTGATCCGGCCCTTCGAGGCCTCCTCGAGCTTCTTGGCCCAGGGCTCGAAGAACGCCACTTGCGCGGGCGCCTTGGGGCCCAGGAAGTGGTGGAGGGTGAGCGTCACTTCCGCGGCCCGCGCCGCACTCGCCGCCCCGGCGGCGAGCAAGACGGCGGCGAGCGCGCCCAAGAGCATGTCCCGTCGAGCCATTCCCCGGCCTCCCGTTCTCGACCCTGGGCGCGGAGTGTGGCAGATCGCCGGGGTCATCGCCAAGACGGACCGTGTCCATGGCGAAGCTTCTTTCGACCCGCGTCGCCATCGTCGGTGCCGGCCCGGCCGGCCTCCTCTTGGGCCAGCTCCTGCACCGGGCCGGCATCGACAACGTGATCCTCGAGCGCCGGCCGATCGCCAGGGTGCTCGCGCGGATCCGCGCGGGCGTGCTCGAGGAGGGCACGGTACGCCTGCTCGAGGAGGCCGGGGTCGCCGACCGGCTACACCGCGAGGGCCTCGTCCACGAGGGCATCGAGATCGCCGTCCAAGGTGAGCGACGGCGGATCGACTTCCGCGCGCTCACCGGCCGACAGGTCGTGGTCTACGGCCAGACCGAGGTGACCAAGGACCTGGTCGAGGCGCGGCGTGCGGCGGGCCTGCCGCTCTTCGACGAGGTGAGCGACGTCCTGCCGGTCGATCTCGAGAGCGACCGGCCGCGAGTCCTCTTCCGCCGAGGAGGCGAGGCGTTCGAGCTCGCTTGCGAGATCGTCGCGGGCTGCGACGGCTTCCACGGCATCTGCCGCAGCCGGATCCCGGCGAGCCGGCTGCGTACCTTCGAGCGGGTCTATCCCTTCGGCTGGCTCGGCATCCTGACCCGCGCCCGGCCGGTTTCGGAGGAGCTGATCTACGCCTACTCGGAACGCGGCTTCGCCCTCTTCTCGATGCGCTCGCCGACCGTCTCGCGGCTCTACGTGCAATGCGCGCCGAACGACCCGGTCGAAGCCTGGCCGGACGAGCGGGTCTACGAGGAGCTCGCGCTCCGGGTCGGGCCCGAGGTCGCGGCCCGGCTCGAGCGCGCCCCCTCGGTCGAAAAAAGCGTCACCCAGATGCGCAGCTTCGTGGCCGAGCCCATGCGCCACGGCCGGCTCGTGCTCGCGGGCGACGCCGCGCACATCGTCCCGCCCACCGGCGCCAAAGGCCTCAACCTCGCCGCCGCGGACGTGGGGCTCCTGGCGCGCGCGCTCGCGGCGTTCCTGCGCGGCAACGATCCGCGCCCGCTCGACGGTTATTCGGAGCGCGCGCTCGCCCGGGTGTGGAAAGCCGAGCGCTTTTCCTGGTGGATGACCTCGCTCCTCCACAAGTTCCCGGAGGGCGATCCGTTCCGCGACCGCCTGCAGCGCGCCGAGCTCGACTATTTGTTCGGTTCGCGGGCCCAGCAGACCGTGCTCGCCGAGAACTACGTGGGTCTGCCGCTCGCACTCGACTGAGGACCTTTCTTGCGCCGCTTCCCGCCCGAACGGATCGTCTGCTTGACCGAGGAGACGGTCGAGACGCTCTACCTCTTGGGCGAGGATCGGCGGATCGTCGCTGTCTCGGGCTACGCCGTCCGGCCGCCGCGGGTGCGCCGGGAGAAGCCGCGCGTCGCGGCCTTCACCTCGGCCGACATCGGCAAGATCCTCGCCCTCGAGCCCGACCTCGTGCTCACTTTCTCCGATCTCCAAGCCGAGATCGTCCGCGATCTCGTCCGCGCGGGCATTGCCGTGCACGCCTTCAACCAACGTGATCTGGCGGGCATCTTCGCCATGATCCGCACGCTCGGCGCGCTCGTGGGCGTGCCCGAGAAGGCAGAAGCGCTCGCCCGCGACCTCGAGCGCCGGGTCGAGCGGATCGCCCGCGCGACCGCTTCGCTGCCGCGGCCGCGGGTCTGGTTCGAGGAGTGGGACGAGCCTTTGATCTCCGGCATCGGCTGGGTGAGCGAGCTCGTCGAGGTCGCGGGCGGCCGCGACGTGTTCCCCGAGCTCGCCCGCGAAAAATCCGCGAAGGACCGGATCGTGCCGCCCGAGCGGGTGATCGAGGCCGCCCCCGATGTCATCCTCGCCTCCTGGTGCGGCAAGAAGGTCCGCCCCGAGAAGATCGCCGCTCGGCCGGGCTGGGAGGCGATCCCGGCGGTGCGGGACGGCCGCATCCACGCGATCCCCTCGCCCCTGATCCTCCAGCCCGGCCCGGCCGCGCTCGGCGACGGGCTCGATGCGCTCCTCGCGGCGCTGTGGGGCCAAGAACGAGCGCAACACCTGACGCGCCCCTGAGCGCACCCACCTGGCCCTCGGTCGAAGCGCCACGGCGCGCCATGGACAGGCGCGCTCCCGTTAGGTAACGTTATATTGTATTGCATTAGGGTGGAGAGTCTTTCGATGGTCCGAAACCTCGTAGCGGTCGCCGTGGTGGCAGCCGCTCTCGCGATGCCCGTCGGTGCGGCGGAACTCACGATCGTTTCGTGGGGCGGCGCCACGCAGGACGCGCATCGCGCCGCCTATTTCGAGCCCTTCGCCGCAAGCACCGGGATCCGCGTGCTGGAAGACAGTTGGAGCAGTGAGATCGCGCGCCTCGAAGCGGCGGCGCGAGCCCGCCCGCCGCGTTGGGACGTCGTCCAAGTGAACGCCGCCACGGTGCGAACTGCCTGCGAGGATGGGCTGCTCGAACCCATCGAGGAACATTTCCGCGCGCTCGAAGCGGATCTCGTACCCGGCGCCTTGCAGCGGTGCGGGGTCGGCTCTTCGGTCGGCGCGACCGTGCTCGCTTGGCGAACCGACCGTTTCCCCAGCGGAGCGCCGAAGAGGCTCGCCGACTTTTGGGACGTTCAGCGTTTCCCGGGACCGCGTGGGCTCCGGAAATCGCCGCGTGTCACGCTCGAATGGGCGCTTCTCGCCGACGGCGTCCCGCGCGAGGAACTTTACACCACGCTCGCGACCGAAGCCGGGGTCGAACGGGCCCTGCGCAAGCTCGATGCGATCCGCCCGCACGTGGCCGTTTGGTGGTTCCCGTTCGCGCAATCGATCGACATTCTGCTGGATGGCCAAGTCGTCATGACACCGGCCCCCAATGGCCGAGTGTTGAAAGCCGTACGGAGCCAGAACGCCCCACTGGGTATCGTTTGGGATCACCAGGCCCAGAACATGGACTACTGGGCGGTCGTACGCGGCTCGGCCAATCGAAAGGCAGCGCTGGACTTCATCTCCTTCGCGAGCCGACCCGAGCCGATGCGCCGTTTCGTCGAAACAATCTTCTTCGGGCCCACCTTGCGGGTCGTCGCCGAAAACCTGCCGCCCGAGGTCCGGCGCTGGCTGCCGACCGCACCCGAGAACGCCTCAACCGCCTTTTTCGTCGATCCCGATTTCTGGGGAACATACGGCGCGCGGCTCGAAGAACGCTTCCAGGCTTGGCTCGGGGGCTGACGGGTCGGCTTTCCGCGGACTTTGCGAACGGGCGCTGTTCGCCTCTCGGCGGTCGCGGCGCTGCTGCCCGCGATGCTGCTCGCGGGCGCGGTCGCCGGGATCGTGGCGGCGCTGCTCGTGAGCGCCCTCGACAACCGATCGATCGCGAGCGACCTCCCCGAGACCGCCGCGGCCCGAGCGAAGGCTGGGGTGGGCGAGCTCGCGCGGGTCTTCGCCTTGGAACTCGCCGCGGCGGAAGACCCCGCCCGACGCGCGCGGATCGTCCGGCGCCTCACGCGCGAGCTCGCTCGCACGGGCGAGCTCGGACCTTCGCTGGCGAGCTGCGTGCGGACGGCTGCGTGCGCTGCGTTGGACGAAGCGGAGGCCGCCCGCCTCGCCTTCGCACTCGAGCAGGCGCTCGCGCCTCGGACGCTGCGCCATCTCGCCCGCCTCGTGGACCTCGAGCCCACGCCCGAAGGGTTCGCGTTCCTGCCGCCCGAGCGGGCGATCGTCGTCCCGACGGTTCTCCGCACCATTCTCTACGCGCTCGCGGTCGCGGCGCTGTCCACACTGGTCGGCGCCGCCACGGGGCTCGCGATGCGTCGTGCGAGCGTCCGGCCACTCCTGCTCGGTGGGCTGTTCGTCTCGCTCGCCACACCCCACCTCGTCGCGACCATCGGATGGCTGGACCTCGCCCGTTGGCTCGCTGCCTTCGCTCCCTCGGTCGCGAGCGTGGGGCTCGGGCCGGGCTCGCGTACGCTCGTTCTCCTCGCGACCGTGTCGATGCTCGCACCGATCGTCGCCTTGCCGGTCGCCGCCGCGGCTTCCGCCGTGCCGCGCGCCTTGCACGAGCTCGCGCAATTGGACGGGGCCGGACCGTGGCGGCGGGTCTTCACCGTCGATCTGCCGCTTGTCCGCCCGGTGCTCCACGCCTCGGCAGCGCTCGTCTTCGCCCAGACGACCGGTTTCTTCCTGGTGCCCGAGCTGCTGGGGCGACCGGAGGATCGCCCGCTCGCCGGGCTCCTCGCCTTCTACACGAGCGAGTTGCCGGACCCGGGGGCAGCCTCGGCGATCTCGCTGCTCCTCGTCCTCACGGCAGCGCCCCTCGCTCTCGCGGCCCAGGCCGCCCTAGGCGGCAGCGAGCCGGTGTCGACCGACCCTACAGGCGCCGACGCCGTCGGTTCACCCCGCGGCCTCGCGCTCGCCGGGCTGCTCGCTTCCATCCTCGGGACGATCCCCCTCGTGACGCTCCTCGTCCGAACGGTGCTCGGCGCGGCCGACCGGGCCACCCTCGCCGCCTTGGCGGCGGATCCCATGGCCGCACGTGCCCTCGTGGCGACGGGAGGGATCGCCCTCCTGGCAGCGTCCGGCACCGCCTTCGCGGGGCTTCTGGTCACGGTCACGGCGGCGATGCGGCCGCGGCTCCTTCAGCTCACGATCGTCGCGGCGACACTCTGGGTCGCGCTTCCGGACCTGGTGGTCGCGGCGGGTTGGCTCCGTTCGGCCGACCTCGCCGGGCTGCCCGAACCGTGGCTCTTGCCGCTCGCCTTCTCGGTCCACGCCCTCCCGGTCGGCCTGGCGGCCTTGTTCGGGCGCCTTCGGCTGCTCGATCCGACCCTCTTCGAGGCGGCGCGAGTCGACGGCGCGGGGGGTGCGGCCCTCCTCCGCCACATCGTGGTCCCGCTCGCCGCGCCGGCGCTCGCCGTGGCTGCGCTGATCGCAGCGCTTTCGGTCGCCACGACGAGCGTGTTGCCGATCTTCCTCGCGGGTCCGCGCCTTCCGCTCACCGGTTGGTATCTCTGGACCCGCCTTCGCGACGATTTCGCGGTGGCCCGCGCCGCCGCGGTGCTGCTCTTACCGCTCGGCTTCGTTGCGGCCGGCCTCGCCTGGAGCCTGCCCGCGTTGCGCCGTGCGGATCGCCACCGCTGAGGCCCCCGCTCCCTGCCCCGTGCGATCCGACTTCGGCCGGCCCCGCCGCCCTCGGCGCCGGGCTGGATGCGCTCCTCGTGGCGCTGTGGGGTGAGGAGGCAGCGCGGAGCCTCGCCGCCTGAAACGCTCGCGCGAGCGGGCGCTCAGCCCGGCAGCGCGAGCCGGGCCTCGACGCCTCCCGACGCGTCGAGCAGCGGCGAAACGAGCTCGAGGCCGGCCCCGCTGCGCTCGGCGGCGGTGCGGGCGATCAGGAGCCCGAGCCCGGCACCCTCCCCGCTCGGCCGACGATCCCCGGCGGGCCGCTCGCCGAGCATGTCGGCGGGCAAGGGCGGGCCCGCGTTGCGGACCGCGAGCCGGTCGGGCGCCTCGACGAGGAGGAGCACGGGCGCGCGCGGATCGCCGTGGCGCAGCGCGTTCTCGAGCAGGTTGCGCAGGACGAGGGCGAAGGCATCGGGGTCGATCCGCGCCGCGAGCCGCTCGAGCGACCCCTCGATCCGAACGCGCTCCACCGGCAGCCCGGCGCGGGCGAGGTCGTCGAGCACGAGCCGGACGACCGGCTCGCGGGCCACCGGCCGCTCGGGGCGGCTCGCCGGCCGCTCGGCCCGAGCGAGCGCCATGACCTGCTCGACGAGCCGACGCAGCCGCAGGAGTGCCGCCTCGATCCGTTCGAGCCGCTCGCGCCACGGTCCGGGCTCGAGCTCGTAGAGGAGCTGCTGGGTCTGCGCGAGCGCCGCGGCGAGCGGCGTGCGCAGCTCGTGCGCGCCGGCCCGGGCGAAGGCCCGCTCGCTCGCGAGTGCCGCGCCGAGGCGCGCCAAGAGACGATCGACCGAGGCCGCGATCGGCGCGAGCTCTTCGGGCAGATCGGGCCGCGCCACGGGCTCGGACCGGTGCTCGTCGCGGCCGGCGATGGCCCCGGCAAGCTCCACGACCGGGCGCAGGCTCACGCGCGCCGCCGCACGGGCCGAGAGCCAGACGAGCGGCGCCAGGAGCATCAGCGGGGCGAAGAGGAGGAACGTCGCCCAGAGGAGAGCGTCGCGGCGGTGCGCCCGCGGCTCCGCCACCTGCAGGAACAGGGTCTCGGAGATCGCCGGCTCGGTGTAGATGCGCAGCCCGTCCGCATCGGCGAAGCCGCGGGCGAGGGGGGCGGCGAACGGCGTCTCGGGCGCCTCGTTCTAGCGCAGGAGCAGGCGGCCCGCCGCGTCGCGGAGCTGGTAGACGATCCGCTCGCCATGCTCGGCCACGCGCGCCGGGCGGCGGACCCGTTGGACCCGCTCGCCGTCCGCGGGCCCGTCGCTCTCGAGCGCGAGAAGCGTATCGAGGGCGAGGGGCAGGAGCCGCTGCGCGGTCTCCTGGAGCGCTCCGTCCAGCGCTTCGTCGAGCTCCGCGGCGATCACCCAGAGCCCGGCCCCCGCGGCTGCGAGCCAGGTGAGCGTGACGGCGGCCGCGAGCGTGAGCGAAAGCCGCCGGGCGAGGCTCGACGGCCGGCTCATCGGGCGGCCAACCGGTAGCCCAGACCGCGTACCGTCTCGATCACCTCGGCGCCGAGCTTCTTGCGCAGCCGGCTCACCGCGACCTCGACCGCGTTGCTCTCGACCTCCTCGCCCATCGGGTAGAGGAGCTCCTCGAGCCGCTCCTTGGACACGATCGCCCCGGGGCGGAGCGCCAGGGCCTCGAGCAGCGCCCATTCGCGCGCCGAAAGCGTGACCGGCGCACCCTCACGGGTGACGATCCGCCGGCCCCGGTCGACGAGCAGCGGCCCGATCTCGAGCAGCGGGTTGGGATCGCCGGCGTAGCGCCGCGCCACGGCCGCCACCCGGGCGGCGAGTTCACCGAGATCGAAGGGCTTCACGAGATAGTCGTCGGCGCCCGCCTCTAGCCCGGCGATCCGCTCACCGATCCGATCGCGCGCGGTGAGCACGATGACGGGCGTGGTGTCGCCCCGCGCGCGCAGGCGCTTCAGGAACGCGAGCCCGTCCCCGTCGGGCAGGCCGAGATCGAGCAGGACGAGATCGTAGGGCACGGCGCGCAACGCCGCTTCGGCCCAGGCGAGCCGCTCCTCCCGATCGACCGCATGGGCCAGGCTCCGCAGATGATCGCGGACCGCCTCGCCGAGTGCCGGATCGTCCTCGACCAACAGGATGCGCATCGAGCCTCGTCACTCGCACACCGTTCGAGATGATGCGCGATCGCGCTTACCGGAGGCTGACGGTCGCGTGCGACCCCGTCAGCTCCCGGTCAGGTGACAACGGCAGGGTCCAGGCGTCCACGACGAACGGAGTGATCGACCATGCGAAACAAGCTGTCGGTGGGTGTCGGGGCGCTCGCGCTCCTCCTGGCCGGGCTCGGGCTCTCGGCACCGGTCCGGGCGAGCGAGGACGAGTGCCGAGTGCCGATGGCCGAGTGGCGGCCGCGCGAGCAGCTCGAGGCCAAGATCCGCGCGGAAGGCTGGCAACGGCTCGACCGGATCGAGGTCGACGACGGTTGCTACGAGGCCAAGGGCTACGATCGCGAGGGCTGGCGGGTCGAGGCCAAGTACGATCCCAAGACCTTCGAGCTCGTGAAGCTCGAGCGCAAGCGCGAGCGGATCCGCGAGCGGGTGCGCGATCCGGCGGCGGCCGCGCCGAACGCGGGCAGCCCCGGTGGCCCCCCGGCGGCGGGTCCGGGCCCGGGCGACCAGGGTGGCAGCGGTGGTCGCGGCAACTGAGCCCGCGGCCGAGCTCCGGGTGTGGGACCCGCTCGTGCGGGTCCTGCACTGGGGCCTCGCCGCCTCGGTGGCGCTCGCCTGGGCGACCGCCGAGGAGCTGGAGCGTGCCCACGAGCTCGCCGGCTACGCGGTCCTGGCGATCGTGGCGCTTCGCATCGTCTGAGGGTTCACTGGACCCCGCTACGCCCGCTTTGCGGACTTCGTGCGGCCACCCGGCGAGGTGGCGGCCTACGTCCGCGGCCTCCTCGACGGCAGCGCACCCCGCCATCTCGGCCACAACCCGCTCGCCGGCTGGATGATCCTGGCGCTGCTCGCCGGCCTCCTTGCGACCGCCGGCAGCGGTTGGCTCGCCCAGGAGATCGGCGGCCGGCTCGGGCACCAGCTCGAGGAGCTGCACGAGGCGGCGGCGAACGGCCTCCTGCTCGTGATCGGGCTGCACGTCCTGGGCGTGCTCGCCGAGAGCTGGCGGGAGGGCGAGGACCTGGTCCGTGCCATGATCACCGGCCGCAAGGTTCGGGAAAGCGCTTCGCAACGCTGGGGCAAGGAGTCTGCTGCAAAAGCCGAGTCGTGTCGTCCGGACACAGGAGAGACGTAAGATGCGCAAGTTCCTTCTCGCCGGCGCCGCCGGTCTCGCCATGCTCTTCGGGTCCGCCTCCCTGCAGGCGAGCCCCTACGACGATCAACCCGGGCCCGGCTGGCAGTCGGCGGCCACGCTGCAGAGCCAGCTCACGAGCCAGGGCTGGCAGGTCGATCGGATCAAGGCCGACGACGGGAACTGGGAGGTCTACGGGCGCGACCCGAGCGGCCAGTATGTCGAGGCCAAATACGATCCCTACACGCTCCAGCAGACCTCGATGAAGGTGAAGAGCGGCTCGAGCTCCGATTTCGGCAAGCCCAAGAAGGACGACCGCGGCAGGGACAAGGGTGGCAAGGACGGCAAGGGCCACTGACCCACCCGAACCGGAGCGGCGGGGCATCTCGCCGGAAACCAGCCTCTTTCACCCGGGTCGCGCGTAGAGGTCGTTGCCCTTGTCGTCGACGACGAGGAAGGCGGGGAAGCCCTCCACCCGGATCCGCCGGGCGGCTTCCATGCCGAACTCGGGGAAGTCGATCACCTCGACCGAGCGGATGCACTCCTTGGCCGTCACCGCAGCGGCCCCGCCGATCGCCGCCAGGTAGAAGCCACCGTGGCGCTCGCAGCTCTCGCGCACGAGGGCCGAGCGGTTGCCCTTGGCGATCGTGACGAGGGCCGCCCCTTCGGCCTGGAACTCGGGCATGTAGGCGTCCATCCGCGCGGCCGTGGTCGGGCCGAAGGAGCCCGCGGGCCAGCCCTCGGGCGCGCGCGCCGGTCCGGCATGGTAGATCGGGTGATCGCGCAGCCAATCCGGCAGGGGTTCCCCCGCGGCCCGGCGCCGGGCGAGGGCCGCGAAGACCTGGTCCCGCGCCACCACCATGGTTCCCGAGAGCAGGACGGGCGTGCCGACCGGCAGGCGCGAAAGCTCGGCGCGGATCGCCGCCATCGGCCGGTCGAGGTCGATCGGCGCGGCCTCGCCGAGATCGACGGGGCGTTCGGGCAAGAAGCGCGCCGGGTCGTGCTCGAGTTCCTCGAGCCACACGCCCTCGCGATCGATCCGCGCCCAGATCTGCCGATCGGCGGAGCAGGAGACCCCGAGCCCCACGGGCAGGGAGCCGGCGTGCCGCGGCAGGCGGATCACCCGCACGTCGTGGCAGAGATATTTGCCCAAGAGTTGGGCGCCGATGCCGATTTTTCGGGTGAGCTCGAGGACGCGCCGTTCCGTCTCGAGGTCGCGGAACGGTCGGCCCGAGGCGTCGCCCGAGGTCGGCAGCTCGTCGAGTGCTCGGGTCGAGGCGAGCTTGACGGTCGCGAGGCACTGTTCGGCCGAGAGCCCGCCCACGACGATCGCCAAGTGATAGGGCGGGCAAGCCGCGGTGCCGAGCGTCCTGATCTTCTCGTCGAGGAACGCCGCGAGGCGGTCAGGGTCCAAGAGCCGCTTGGTCTCCTGGAAGAGGAAGGTCTTGTTGGCCGACCCACCACCCTTGGCGACGAACAACAGACGAAAGTCGTCGCCGCCCGTCGCGTGGAGCTCGATCTGCGCCGGCAGGTTCGTGCCGGTGTCCTTCTCCTCGTACATGGAAAGGGGCGCGAGGTGCGAGGAGCGGAGGTTGCGGCTCGCCCAGCAGCGGGCGACCCCGGCTTCGAGCGCCGCCACAGCATCGCCCTCGACGAGGACCGTCTCACCCTTCCAGCCGAGGACGATGGCCGTGCCGGTGTCCTGGCAGCTCGGAAAGAGCCCGCCCGAAGCCACGACCGCGTTCTTCAAGAGCTCCATCGCCACAAACCGATCGCCCGGCGAGGCCTCGGGATCGTCGAGGATGGCGCGGAGCTGGGCCAGGTGCGAAGCGCGGAAGAAATGCTGGACTTCCGCGAACGCCTCTTCGGCGAGGCGCGCCAAGAGCTCGGGCTCGACCAGCAGGAACGCGCGGCCGAGCGCCCGCTCGAGGCGCACGCCGTCGAGCGGCAGCCGGCGGAAAACGATCGCCGATGTCGCGGGAGCTTCGATCATGTGGCACCGGTGCGGATGTGGCCGGGAAGCGAGCCCACCACGACGAGCTGCTCCCCCTCGTCCCAGAAATAGTAGATCCTGAGGCAGCGCTTGGGATCGCGCGTGTTGCCGCCGTTCTTGAGGTGCTGGTCCAACAAGCGCTTCTGGCCGCGCCAATCGACCCGGAAGCGGTCGCGGTGGTAGGTCGCGTCCTCGCCCACTGCATCGTTGACCAGCCCGAGTGCCTCGAGGGCGCGGTCGTGCGCTTCACCGGCCGCACCGCGTCCTCGGAGCCGCACGTCACGGTAAGGCCCCGCCAGATAGAGGAGCGCCCGACCGACGAGGCCGACGTCTTCGAACAGCGCGTCCTTGGCCTCGCGGATCGCCCGCGGAAGGAGCACCAGCCGGCCAGCCAGGTGACGATCCGCCCAGTCGGCGAGCTCGTCGTAGGAGGCGAGCTCCGGTACCTCCGCGTCGAGCTCGACCCGCGCCTGCCGCAGCCGCTCCTCGAGGCGGGCGATGCGGGCGCGCGTCGCGTGCAGCTCGGAGAGCGCCTGGTCGCGCTCGCGCTCGGCTTCTGCGAGCAGATCCTCGAGATCGGTTTCGCGGGCGGATCGCTCGCGCTCGAGCTCCTCGAGTCGCTGGCGGAGCGCACGGATCTCTTCGTCGGCCAGTCCGAGCAGTTTCTCGGCCGTGTCGCCCGCTGCTCGCGCCGTGGCCAGCCGCGCCTCGCGCTGGCGCTCTTGGACCCGCGCGAAGGTCGGGACATCGAGGCCTTCCGGCGCCGGTCCCAAACTCTCGCGGCCGACCAGCCGACCGAGGTGGACCTCCAACGGGACTTCGTTTTCGAAGGCCCAAGCCGCCAAGCGATCGGGCAAGAAGAGGGGATGCCGTAGCGGCGAGTCGGCTTCGGGCCGCAAGGGCGCACGGTACAGGCGCACCGCCCCGTTGTAGCAACCCCAAACCTTTCCCAACGCGTCTTTGAGCTCGAAGCCGACTTTCGCGGGCAAGAGATGCACCTCGGCGAGGCCGGCGAGCCGGTCGGCGAGCCTTTCCGGATCGACGAGATCACGCCACGGCGGCTCGCCGGGCCCGCTCCGGGCGAAGACGATCGCCGGCACGAGCCGGTCGGGGTGCACGAGATGGTCGGCCAGCGCCGCACCGGTGCTCCAGCGCTGCGGCCGAGTGGCCAGACGCGAGGCGCCGAGGCGCAAGCCGAAACGGTCGACGACGTAGCGGACGATCCGCGGCATCGCGAGTTCGACGACCGGATCGTCCTCGCGCGACGCCAGATCGAGCTTGAGCCCGAAGCGCAGCTCGCTGCCGCGCCGGGCGAGGGTGAGCTCGACGCGCCAAAGCCGGCCCGGATGCGTCTCGTCGGGGTAGCGCAGCCGCGCCGCCCACAGCTCACCCTCCGCCGTCTCGGCACGTGCCGCTTCGGCCACGGTGCCTCCGAGATCGACAATGAAGGGCCCGAAGGCCCAGGCTTCGGGCGGCAGGCGACCCGCCCGGTTCTGCAACCAATCGAGCGTGGCCCGGCGGATCCGGTCCATGGCCGCGCTCGGATCGTTGCCCGCCACGAAGCCCCGCACCCGACCTTGGGGGAAGAGCCGGGTAGGGCCTTGCGGCAGAGGCTTTCCGGGCGGGTCGACGGGCATGCTCGGCCCCGCTCCGATGCTCGACGGATCGCTACCGGCCATCGCCCGACCCCCGCCGACCACGCATACCGCCCGCGCCGCGGACGCGCGCCGCGGCGGATCTTAGGCGCGAGAGGCGGGCCGCGGGGAGGGTCGCCGCGCCGGTCCCGTGCACGCCGGGGCCTTTAAAATCCCTCCAGGTTCGATCATTTTACGCCCGCGATCGTGACCGATCGGGGAGGAACCGTCATGCGAAGCCGGCTCGCCACCCTGCTGTTCGCCGGATCCCTGCTCTTGGGCGCCGCAGCACCCGCCGCCGCGGAGGCCACGCCCGAAGCGCTCGTCGACGCCCTCAACGCCGTCTTCGGCAGGCACAAGGGCCTCAGGGCCTCGCACGCCAAGGGCGTGTGCGCCGCCGGGCGGTGGATCCCGACCGCCGCCGGCCGCGAGCTCGCGCCGAGCCCCCTCTTCGCCGGCGAAGCCCCGGTCGTCGCCCGCTTCTCGATGGCCGGCGGCAACCCCAAGGTCTCCGACAAGAGCCGCACGCCGCGCGGCCTGGCCTTCCGCGTTCAACTGCCGGGCGGCGGCGAGCACGATTTCGTGCTGCTCTCGGCACCCGTGTTCCAGGCCAAGGACCCCGACACCTTCCTCGGCCTGTTGCGCGCCCGGGCACCCGATCCGGCGACCGGCAAGCCCGACCCCGAAAAGGCCAAGGCCTTCATGGACGCCCACCCCGACACCAAGGTCCTGCCCGCCTGGATGGCGCAGGCGCCGATCACCGCGAGCTACGCCACAACGCCCTACTGGGCGATCAACACCTTCTACCTCACCGACGCCAAGGGCGAACGCCGACCGGTGCGCTGGAGCTTCGCGCCGGAGGCCGGGGTGGTGGGTCTGAGCGAAAAGGAACTCGAGCAGAAGGGCGACGATTTCCTGGCCGCCGAGCTGCGCGAGCGCGTCGGCAAGGGGCCCGCCGCCTGGCGGGTCACCCTGCACTTCGCCGAGCCCGGCGATCCCTTGGACGATCCGACCAAGACCTGGCCCGAGGAGCGCCGCAAGGTCGAGGTCGCCCGGCTCGAGATCCGCGAGGTCGCCGCGGAAGGTGAGAAGGGTGCCTGCGATCCCTTGATGTTCGCCCCCGACAATCTCGCCAAGGGCTTCGAGCCGTCGGCCGATCCGATCCTCGCCATCCGCACCGCGGCTTATGCGGTCTCGTTCGCCAGGCGGATGGAGTGAGCCACCGGGTCATCCGGCAGCGGCGCGGCCGATCCGCCCGGGTCAGCCGAACTCGGCGCGGATCGCCGCCCCGTGCTCGTCGAGCGCGGGAACCGGGCCCGGGTCGAGCTCGGCCTCGCGCACCCGCGCCCCCGGGCCGATCACCCGCACCGGCCCCACGCCGGTCGGCACCTCGAGCCAGCGCATCTGCGGGTGGACGCTCAGGTCGGCGAGCGTCGAAAGCCGTCCATAGGCGATCTGCGCCGCCTCGAGCTCGGCCACCAGCGTCTCCCGATCGCGCCCGGCGAAGCAGTCCGCGATCACCGCGTCGAGCAAGAGGCGGTTCTTGACCCGCTCGGTGTTGGAAGCGAAGCGGGCGTCGTGGGCGAGCTCCGCCCGGCCCAGGACCTGTGCGCAGAACCGGCCCCACTCGCGCTCGTTCTGGATCGCGATCAACACCATCTTACCGTCGCCACAAGAATAAGCTCCGTAGGGGGCGATCGTCGGATGGTGCAAACCGAGCCGCGGCGGCTCGAAGCCGCCATAGGCGAAGGTCATCCAGGGCACGTTCATCCAATCGCCGATCGCGTGGAAGAGCGAGACCTCGATACCCTGCCCGCGGCCGGTCCGCTCGCGCGCGAAGAGCGCCCGGAAGATCGCCGCGGCGGCGGTGATGCCGGCGGCGATGTCGCAGATCGAAACGCCGACCCTCGCCGGCTCGTCGCCCACGCCGTTGACCCAGGCGATGCCGCTCTCCGCTTGAACGAGGAGATCGTAGGCCTTGAGGTCCTTTCGCGGGCCTTCTTCGCCGTAGCCCGTGATGTCGCAAGTCACGAGGCGCGGGAAGCGCGCCCGTAAAGCCTCCGAACCGAAGCCGAGCCGGGCCATGGCGCCAGGTGCGAGGTTCTGGATGAACACGTCGGCGCGCGCCAAGATCCGCTCCAACAACGTACGGTCCTCGGCCTTCTTGAGGTCGAGCGCGATCGATTGCTTGCCGCGGTTGAGCCAGACGAAGTTGACCGACAAGCCCTTGACGTAATCGTCGTAAGAGCGGGCGAAATCACCTTCCGGGCGCTCGATCTTGATCACCCGGGCCCCGGCATCGGCCAGGAGCCGGGCCGCATAGGGTGCCGCCACCGCTTGTTCCACGCTGACGACCAGGATTCCCGCCAAATCATTCGACATGGGTCCCCCGTCCATAGCCGAACGCACCGCAATCAGGAGTAGAGTATTTGTCGAGGTCGGCTTGGTCCAGGCGAAGATCGGACCCGTTCGGTCGCTTTCAGATAGCAGCCGCCGCGTCCCCGTCCGCCTCGCCCTCGAGCGGGACCCCCTCGTAGATCGCGGCGAGCGGCAAGGCGAGCCCGAGGCCGTCGAGCGGCACCACCTGTTCGAGGTCGGTGTAGAACACGCTGCGCCAGGAACCGTCGCCGGCCGGCACGGCGTGCTCGACCTTGACCCGGTCGCTCGCGACGAACAGGAGATCGGCCAGGCTCGCGAGCTCCTGGTACGCCCAGCGCTTCGCCCCGAGGTCGATGCCGGCGGTGCTCGCCGAAAGCACTTCCACCACGAGCACCGGGTCGCCGAATGCCGTCTCCCGACCGGTCCGTGGCCCGCAGCGCACGAACACATCGGGATAGAGCCAACGCCCGCTCGGTAAGACGACCTTGACGTCGGCGAGGAAGGTCCGGCAGTCGCGGCCGCGCAGCCGCTCGCGCAGCCAGCCCGCGATGTTCTGCGCGAGTTCGTTGTGCGCGGCGGTCCCGCCCGCCATCATGCGGGGCTCGTCGCCGAGGAGCTCGTAGCGCTCCGGCTGGCTCTCCTCCCACGCCCGCCATTCGGCGACGGTGCGGCGGGCCTTCACGGCCGGCTCGGCCATCGCTCAGCCCTCCCGGCGCAGCACCTGGGTCATCTGGGCGAGGATCGCGATCGCGATCTCGGCCGGGCTCACGGCACCGATGTCGAGCCCGGCGGGGCCGTGGATGCGCGCCAGCGCCTCGCGCCCGTGGCCCATGGCCGAAAGCCGCTCGAGCCGTGCCGCGTGGGTGCGCTTGGAGCCCAGCGCGCCGATGTAAAAGGCCTCGGAGCGGAGCGCCACGTCGAGCGCCGGGTCGTCGAGCTTGGGGTCGTGGGTGAGCGTCACCACGGCCGTGCGCAAATCCGGCGCGAGGCTCTCCATCGCCTCGTCCGGCCAAGCGTCGATCAGCGTCACGTTCGGGAACCGCTCGGCGGTGGCGAAGCCGCGGCGCGGGTCGACCACCGTCACGGCATAGCCGGCGAGTGCCGCCATCGGCACCAGCGCCTGGGCGATGTGCACCGCGCCCACGACGATCAGCCGGAGCGGCTGGCTGAAGACCTGGAGGAACAGCGGACCCGCCGCGGTCTCGATCGTCGTCGAGCGGTCGCGGCGATGGGCCTCGCGGATCGCGTCGAGCACCCCGTCCGGCAGGTCGGGCCCGACGACGAGCTCGCCCGCGACCACGAGCGCCACCTCGCCGGTCCGCAAGAAGCGGACGAGGCAGGCGGGCCGACCCTCTTCGCGCGCCGCGAGCAGCCGTTCGACGAGGGCGAGCTTCACGAAAGGGCCTCCACCCAGACCTGAACCTTGCCGCCGCAGGCGAGGCCCACTTCCCAAGCCTGCTCGTTGGTGACGCCGAAGTCCAACAGACGCGGCGGCGCCCCGTCCATGACGGCCTTGGCCTCCTTGACGACCGCGCCCTCGATGCAGCCACCCGAGACCGAGCCCGCCATCCGGCCGGTCTCGTCCACCACCAGCATCGAGCCGACCGGCCGCGGCGAGGAGCCCCAAGTCGTCACCACGGTCGCGATCGCGACCTTCCGGCCCTCGCGCTTCCAGGCCAGGGCCTCGCGCAGAAGCCGCTCCGCCTCGCTCATGCCGCCCTCCGCTCCGCTGCCGCCACCCATTCCGAGAGCCCCTCCGCTCGCCGCGGTCGGTCCTCCGACAAGACGCGGGTGAGCTCCGCCAAGCTCTGGAGATTGTGCACCGGCCGGAACTCGTCGACGTGCCGGATCATCGCCCGGGCCCCGGCGCTGATCGGCTGGTAGCCGTCGAAGCGCAGGAGCGGGTTGAGCCAGATCAGCCGCCGGCAGCTCTTGTGCAGCCGCTCCATCTGCGCAGCCAGGCCTTCCCCCGCGTCGCGGTCGAGCCCGTCGGTGATCAACAGCACGACCGCCCCTTGGCCGAGGACGCGGCGCGACCAGACCCGGTTGAACTCCTCGAGGCAGGCGCCGATCCGCGTCCCGCCCGACCAGTCCTGCACGACCTCGCCGACCTTGGCGAGCGCCTGGTCGACGTCCTTGAACCGCAGATAGCGGGTGATGTTGGTGAGCCGTGTCCCGAACACGAAGCTCGCGACCCGGTCGCGATCGGTCGCGAGGGTGTGCATGAACAAGAGCAACATGCGCGAGTAGCGCGCCATCGAGCCCGAGATGTCGCACAGGACGACGAGCGGCGGGTGCCGTGTCTTGGGCTTCTTGCGCACGAGGTCGATCGCCGCCCCGCCGCCGCGCAGCGAGCGGCGCAGCGTGCGACGGAGGTCGATGCGCAGCGCCTTCGGATCCGGGGTGAAGCGGCGCGTCTTGACCTCCATGATCGGCAGCCGGAGCCTCGCGATCGCCTTTCTCGCCTCTTCGAGCTCCTCGGCCGACATCTGCTCGAAGTCCTTGCTCGCGAGCTGCTCTTTGGCCGACCAGGTGAGCACCGCGTCGAACTCGATCTCGGGCTCTTCGGGCTCTTCTTCGCCCTCGCCGCGGCCGGGCAGCTTCTCGGGCCCCATGGCCTCCCCGACCCGCCGGCTCACCTCCTCGCGCTCGACCGGTGTCTCGGTCTCGAGCTGCGGCAGGAGGAGCTGCATCATCCGCTCGAGGATCTTCGGATCACGCCAGAATACGTGGAAGCACTGATCGAAGATCGGCTGCTGGTCGCGCCGGTTGACCAGCACCGAATGCAGCGTCCAGTAGAGATCGGCGCGTCGCTCGAGACCCACGGCCTCGACCGCCTCGAGCGCCCGGAGCGCGTGCCCGGTGCCGACCGGCAGTCCGGCGGCGCGCAGCGCGCGCACGAAATGGACGATGTTGCGGGCGAGCTTGCCGCCGCGGACCGGCCCTTCGATCTCGTCCTTCAGAGACGCACCCCCTCGAGCTTCATGTTGATCTCGGCCAGGATCTTGGCCGCCTCCGAGCCGCGGATCTTGGCGATGTCGTCCTGGTACTTCAAGAGCGTGCCGAGCGTGTCGTTGATCACGCCGGGCGTGAGCTCGAGGCAGTCGAGCGTGGTGAGCGCCCGGGTCCAATCCAGCGTCTCGGCGACACCCGGCAGCTTGAACAGGTCGCGCTTGCGGAGTTCTTGGACGAACAGCACGATCTGCTGCGAGAGCCGTTCCTCGACGCCCGGCTGCTTGACCCGGATGATCTCGAGCTCGCGCTCCATGCTCGGATAGTCGACCCAATGATAGAAGCAGCGGCGCTTCAAGGCGTCGTGGATCTCGCGCGTGCGGTTGCTCGTGATCACCACGATCGGCGGGGCCGGCGCCTTGATCGTGCCGATCTCGGGGATGGTGATCTGGAAGTCCGAGAGGACCTCGAGCAGGAAAGCCTCGAAAGGCTCGTCGGTCCGGTCGAGCTCGTCGATCAGGAGGACCGGCGGGCCGCGGAAGTCGGGCTCGAGGGCCTGCAGGAGCGGCCGGCGGATCAAGAACCGCTCGGTGAAGATATCCTGGGCGAGCCCTTCCCGGTCGGTGATCCCGGCCGCCTCGGCGAGCCGGATCTCGAGCATCTGCCGCTGATAGTTCCACTCGTAGACCGCCGCGGCGACATCCAGCCCCTCGTAGCACTGCAGGCGGATCAGGTTGCGGTCGAGGGTCTCCGCCAACACCTTGGCGATCTCGGTCTTGCCGACCCCGGCCTCGCCTTCGAGGAAGAGCGGCCGACCGAGCTTGAGCGCGAGGAAGAGCGCCGTCGCGAGCGGCCGGTCGGCGACGTAGCGCCCACGCGCCAAGAGTTCGATGGTCTCGTCGATCGAATCGGGAAGCTGGGGCATGCGGTCGCTGGCTCGGCTGTGGAGGCCCGCGCCCGACGGCGGGACGGGCCGGATCACACACGATGGCGTCCCGGGCCGCAAGTCGCGCCGACCGAATCGGCTGACGCATCCTCGCCCCTTCGCTAAACTCGCGCGCATGCTTGTGCGTGCCGCTTCGTTGTGCCGAACCCCGGCCGGAGTCCCGGCTTGAGGGCGTGGCTCCTCCGCCTGCTCGCGGTCCGGCCCGACCGCACGCTGCTGCGGCTCTTGGCGGCGATGGCGTGCCTCGCCTCGGCGACCGCTTGGCTGCACTGGGGCGTGGCCCGTCTCGAACCTCTCCCCGGCGGTCCGCTGGTCCGGCCGCTGTCGGAGCCGCCGACGCTCGACAGCTTCGGCCTCCGCGAACGACCGGGGCGGGGCCGGGTGGTGATCGGCGACGGCGCGGTCGTGCTCGAAAGCGAAAGCCCGAGCGGCATCGTCGCGCTCGACGTTCACCTCGCGCCTCGATCGGAGCTCGCCGGCCTGCGCGTCGTGGCGACGCTCGCAAGCGAGGCGATCCTGCCGGCCGGCGACTGGCGGAGCGGCGCTCATCTACGCCTGGTCGGCCGCGATCGCGAAGGCCGCGCCCTTTACGGGAGTTCGCTCCACCTCACCCGACTGGTCGGCAGCCGCGCGCCGTTCGTCACCCGCCGCGACGTCCAGCTGCCGCCGGGCTCGGTCGCTGGGACGCTGGTGATCGAGCTCGTTCGGGCCTCGGGCCGGCTCGAGGTCCGCGACCTCACCCTCCTGCCGTTGCGCGATCGGCCGCTGTTCCTCTTCGCCCGCTCCACTCTGATCGCCGCCTGGATCGTCGTCGGTGGCTGGACCCTGGTCCGTCTCCTGCGCACCCTCCGCTCGCCCTGGCTCGCCGCGGCCCTGGGCCTCGGAGCCCTCGTCGTGATCGTCCTCCTCGTGCTCCCGGGCGCGACCGAACAGGGCCTCCTCGCCCTGGTCGCGGGCCTGCTCGGTGTCGGAGGCGTCGATCCCGGCCGCTTGGGCGACGCCGCGCACGTGCTCGTGTTCGCAGGCCTCGCGCTCGTCGCGAGCGCCGCGGTCCGCGAGGTCTCGCCCTGGGTGGTGCTCCTCACCCTGGCGCTCGCTGCCCCGATCGCCGAATATGTCCAGCTGCTTGCCGAAGGGCGCGACGTCGACCCGTTCGATGCCCTCCGCAATCTCTGGGGCGTGGCGATCGGCGGCGCGCTCGGCCTCGTGCTCCGCCGGCTGTCGCCGCTGCGCGCCAGGTCCGCACAAGGGCGGACGGCGTGAGCCGGCGGTCGGCGGTCGCCGCTGCCCTTCTCTGGGCGGCCGCCCTCGCAGCCCTCGTGGCGGCCACGGTCGCCACCTTCGTCCTCCTGCCGGCCTTCGCGCCCCTCGGGCCCGCGCTCCGCCTCTGGCCGCCACCAGGGCTCGGGGCCGTGGCGCCGCTCGACGGTTGGACGGTCGAGCGCGGCCGTGGCCAGGTCGAGACGATCGACGGGATCCTCCGCCTCGAGGCGCCGCGCGCCGAGCCCTACGTGCTCTTCCGCCGGCCGTTGCCGGCGGAGCCGCACGTGCGGGCCTTCCGGGTGCGCGCCGAGGCCCGGTTCGCCGGGTTCGGCGGAGCCCGAGCGGTCGAGGCGGCACGCATCCACCTCGCCGGGCGCGACGCCGCCGGTCGGCTGCTACCCGATCGCCGCGAGGATGCCCTGAACGCCCGCTCGACGCGCGACTGGACGAGTGTGCGGGCCGACCTCGCCCTACCGCCCGGCGCCGCCTCGGTCGAACTCCTCGTGCGCCTGCAGCGGGCCACGGGCGTGCTCGAGCTGCGTCGCCTCGAGGTCGAGCCGCTGGTCGAGGCCCCTTGGCGGCGGCCGCTGCGCGTGGTCCTCACCTTGGCTTGGCTGTCCGCCTTCGCCGCGGGTGCCCTTCTGTTGATCCGCAACGCGGCCCACCGGCTCTGGGCCGCTGCCGCCCTCGCCGCAGCGGCCGCTGGCCTGGTCCTGCTCCTCTCCCCGCCCGACCTCTTGGCGATCCTCCTCCCCGGGCCGCTCGTCGAGGCCCTCGGCAGGCACGAGAGCGTGCCCTATCTCGGCCACCTGGGCCTGTCTGCGACCCTCGCCTTCTTCGCCGCGCGGGCGGCGGGTGCCCGAACCTTCGCCGTTCCCGCCCTGCTCGTCCTGGTCGCGGCGGCGGCCGGCGAAGCCCTCCAGCTGTTGAGCCCGGGTCGCGACGCGAGCCCCTGGGACGCGCTCGCCAACGCCGCGGGCGGGATCGGCGGTCTCCAGCTGGCCCTGCTCGCCGCGCGCTTCGACGGCTCGCGCTCCGAGCCCGGGCGCGCGGAGGAGGAGCCCGCCGCGGTCATCGAACGGGCGCTCCCGCTCGTCCCGCTCCGGGCAGCGGAGGCCCCGGACGGCCGCGCGCCCGATTCGATCGCCTCACGGGTCCCCTGAAACGAGAAAGGGGGCCCGAAGGCCCCCTTCCCGGCGCGCGTGAACTCGAAGCGCGACCCGGTTGGCCCGAGCCGCTCAGCCGGCCGCGGCCAGCGCCCGCTTGGCCATGACCTTGATCAGATGGGCCCGGTAGTCGGCCTGGGCGTGGATGTCGCTGTTGAGGTTCGACGCGTCGATCGTCACCCCGTCGATCGCCGCCGCCGACCAGCTCTGTGCGAGCGCTTGCTCGAGCGCGGTCGCCCGGAACACGCAGGGGGCCGCCCCGGTCACCGCGACCCGCACCCCGCCCGCGGTCTTGGCGAGGAACACGCCGACGATCGCGTAGCGGCTCGCCGGGTTCGGGAACTTGGCGTAGGCCGCCTTCTCGGGCTTCGGGAAGTGCACGGCCGTGACGATCTCGTCCGGCTCGAGCGCGGTCTCGAACATGCCGGTGAAGAAATCGTCGCCGGCGATGCTGCGGCCCTTGCTCGTGCGCACGGTGGCGCCGAGGCCCACGACCGCCGCCGGGTAGTCGGCCGCCGGATCGTTGTTGGCGATCGAGCCGCCGAGCGTGCCGCAATTGCGCACCTGCGGGTCGCCGATCCCCTCGGCGAGGGCGGCGAGAGCGGGGATGACCCGCTTGACCAAGGGCGATTCGGCCACCTCGGCGTGCCGGGTCGTCGCCCCGATCGTGAGCCCGCCCGCCTCCTCCTGGATGCCGCGCAGCTCGGCGATCCGCCCGAGGTCGATCACCGCTGCAGGCTTGGCGAGGCGCTGCTTCAGGGTCGGGATGTAGGTCTGGCCGCCGGCCAGGAGCTTGGCCTCCGGGTTGGCGGCGAGGAGCTGCGCCGCCTCGGCGAGTGAGGCCGGCCGATGATAGTCGAACGCGTACATCTCTTCCTCCCCCTCACTCGGCCGCCTTGGCGAGCGGGCTCGACTGGATCGCCCGCCAGACCCGCTCGGGCGTGGCCGGCATCTCGACCCGCACCCCGATCGCGTTGCGGATCGCGTTGATCACCGCGGCCGGCGCGCCGATCGCCCCGGCCTCGCCGCAGCCCTTCACCCCCAAAGAATTGGAGGTGCAGGGGGTGCCCCGCGAGGTCACCACCTCGAAGGACGGCACGTCGTCGGCCCGCGGCATGCAATAGTCCATGTAGGAGCCGGTCAAGAGCTGGCCGCTCTCGTCGTAGCGGACGCCCTCGAGCAGGGCCTGGCCGATGCCCTGGACCAGCCCGCCGTGGACCTGGCCCTCGACGATCATCGGGTTGACGACGTTGCCGAAATCGTCGACCGCCACGAACTTGACGATATCGACCTTCCCGGTCTGCGGGTCGACCTCGACCTCGCAGACATAGGTCCCGGCCGGGAAGGTGAAGTTCGGCGGGTCGAAGAACGCGCCTTCCTCCATCCCCGGCTCGAGACCGGCGGGATAGTTGTGCGGCACGTACGCGGCGAACACCACCTCGCCGATCGTCTTGGACTTGTCGGTCCCGGCTACGGTGAACTTGCCATCCTTGAACTCGATGTCGGCCTCGGAGGCCTCAAGCAGGTGGGCGGCGATCTTCTTGCCCTTGGCGATGATCTTGTCGCAGGCCTTGACGATCGCCTCGCCGCCCACCGCGATCGAGCGCGAGCCGTAGGTGCCCATGCCGACCGGCGTCTTCTCCGTGTCGCCGTGGATCACCTCGACGTCCTCGTAAGGCACCCCGAGCTTTTCGGCAACGAGCTGGGAGAAGGTCGTCTCGTGACCCTGGCCGTGCGTGTGGGTGCCGGTCAGCACCTGCACCTTGCCGGTGTGGGTGAAGCGCACCTTGGCGCTCTCCCACAAGCCCACGCCCGCGCCGAGCGAGCCCACCACCGCCGAAGGCGCGATGCCGCAGGCCTCGATGTAGCAGGAGATGCCGATGCCGCGCAGCTTGCCGCGCCGCTCGCTCTCCGCCCGCCGCGCCGGGAAGCCGGCATAGTCGACGAGCCGGAGCGCCTCGTCCAGGCAGGCCTCGTAGTCGCCCGTGTCGTACACGAGGGCCACCGGCGTCTGGTAGGGGAAGGCGCTCTTGGGGATGAAGTTCTTGCGGCGGATCTCGGCCGGGTCCATCCCCATCTCGATCGCCGCCTGATCGACTAGCGTCTCGATCAGGAAGCTCGCTTCCGGCCGCCCGGCGCCGCGATAGGCGTCGACCGGCGCGGTGTTGGTGTAGTAGGCCTGCACGTCGCAGTAGATCGCCGGCGTCTTGTACTGGCCGGCGAGCAAGGTCGCGTAGAGATATGTCGGGATACACGAGCTGAAGGTGCTCATGTAAGCCCCGAGATTGGCCTTGGTGTTGACCCGCAAGGCCAGGAAGTTGCCCTCTTTGTCGAGCGCCAGCTCGGCGGTCGTGACGTGGTCGCGGCCGTGGGCATCGGTCAAGAAGCTCTCGGAGCGCTCGGCCACCCACTTCACCGGCCGACCGCCGATCTTCTTGGACGCCCAGAGGACGACGCACTCCTCGCCGTAGATGAAGATCTTCGAGCCGAAGCCGCCGCCCACGTCGGGGGCGACGACCCGCAGCTTGTGCTCGGGGGCGATGCCGATGAAGGCCGAAATGACGAGCCGATGCACGTGCGGGTTCTGGCTCGTGAGGTAGAGGGTGTAGGCGTCTTGGCCCGGATCGTAATGGCCGATCGCGGCTCTGGGCTCCATCGCGTTCGGCACGAGCCGGTTGTTGACGAGCTCCATCTTGGTGACGTGGTGGGCCTTGGCGAACGCCGCCTCGACCGCCGCCTTGTCGCCGAGCTCCCAGTCGTAGCAGAGATTGTTCGGAATCTCGTCGTGCACGAGCGCCGCTGCTCCGTGCGCCCGGGCGAGGTCGACCACCGGCTCGAGCACCTCGTACTCGACGACCAAAGCCTCGGCCGCGTCCTTGGCCTGCGCCGGGGTCTCGGCCACCACGACCGCCACCCGGTCGCCCACGTAGCGGACCTTCTCCTGCGCCAGGAGCGGATGCTTGCCCATCTTCATGGGCGAGCCGTCCTTCGACTTGACGAGCCAGCCGCAGATCAGGTTGCCGAGCCCGTCGGCTTTGACGTCGTCACCGTCGAGCACCGCGAGCACGCCCGGCATGGCGAGCGCCGGGGCCTTGTCGATCCGCTTGATCCGCGCGTGCGCGTGCGGCGAGCGCACGAACACCGCGTAGGCCTGGCCGGGCTGGTTGATGTCGTCGGTGTAGCGGCCACGGCCGGTGATGAAGCGCAGGTCCTCCTTCCTGGGGACGCGCGCGCCGATGCCCTTTTCCGCCATCCTAGCCTCCGCTCTTCCCCCGGGATCTCACTCGGCGGCCTTGGCCATGCCGCGCATGGTCTGCGCTGCGGCCAAGATCGCTTTCACGATGTTGTGGTAGCCGGTGCAGCGGCAGAGGTTCCCCTCGAGCCACTCGCGCACCTCGTGCTCGGTCGGATCGGGGTTGCGCTGCAACAGATCGGCCGCGCTCATGATCATGCCCGGCGTGCAGAAGCCGCATTGCAGGCCGTGATGCTCGTGGAAGGCCTGCTGCAGCGGATGGAGCTTGCCGCCCTGCGCCAGCCCCTCGATCGTGGTGACCGAGGCGCCGTCGGCCTGGACCGCGAGCATGGTGCAGGATTTGACGGACACGCCGTCGACGTGGACCACGCAGCAGCCGCACTGGCTCGTGTCGCAACCCACGTGCGTGCCGGTGAGCCCGAGTTGGTTGCGCAGGAACTCGACCAGGAGCGTGCGCGGCTCGACCTCGCCGCTCACCGCCTTGCCGTTGACCGTCATCGACACTCGCATCCGCTCGACCCTCCCATCCCTCGGTCATCCTCTGTCGGCCGCGCCCCGCCCGCACGACAACGTCTCTGCAGCGCGCACGAAAGCGGCCCGATCCTTTCTCCGGCGTGCCGCAACCTAAGTGCCGGCCCGCCGAGCGTCAACGCGCCCGGGCCGTGCGCTCGGCCGGCCCCGGGGCCCGCGAGCTCTTCCCGCGTTCACCCCCCGAACAGCGCGAGGAGCAGCACGACGAGCACCACGGCCGCGGCCACGATCCAGATCCAGGGGATCCCGGCGATCCCCGCGGGTGGCGGCGGGGCGGGTGGCGGCGGGGCGGCCGGGCGCGGCGGTGGCGGTGCGGCTTCGGCCGCCGGGGCCGCTTCGGTCGGTTGGGCCGCGGCGACGAGCTCGGCGAACTTGCCGAAGAACTCGTCGGCCATCTTTTTGGCCGTGCCCTGGACGAGCCGCGAGCCGATCTGCGCCAGTTTGCCGCCGACCTCGGCCTTGGCTTCGTATCTGAGGATCGTCCCCGAGGGCCCGTCCTCGAGGAGCTGCACCCGCGCCCCGCCCTTGGCGAAGCCCGCGACCCCGCCCGAGCCTTCGCCCGTGATCGTGTAGGCGGCCGGCGGATCGAGGTCGGAGAGCGTGACCTTGCCGGCGAAGGTCGCCGAGACCGGCCCGACCTTGGCCTTGACCCTGGCCTGCAGCTCCGTGTCGGAGATCTTGTGCAGCGACTCGCAGCCCGGGATGGCCTTGGCGAGCACCTCCGGATCGTTGAGCATCTCCCAGACCCGCTGACGCGGCGCCGGGATCCGGTACTCGCCGGTCATGTCCATGGCCGTTCCCCCCTCGGGCGATCGCCGTGCAAGCCGGCCCTTTAGGGCGCGGGTCGGCCGCGGGCAAGCCGAGTGTTGGCGGCAGGCGGCTCGACCGGCCTGTCGTCGCTGTGCTAACCTGTTCGCCACGGGCAATACTCGGAGGATCGGCTTGAAGACCGAGCGACGCTCCCCGCGACGGCCGTCCCCAACCGTCGAAGGGCGACCCGTGCCCGGACAGCTCGCCGCGTGCGCCGACCAGGCGCGGTATGTCGGCAGCCCGGAGCAGGAGGACCGTCCGTCGCCCGCGGGCGCGGCACCTCGAGCACGCGCGGACGCGTCGATATGCCCGCTCTCGACGGCCGAGGACTTCGCCCGCGCGCAGGGCTGGTTGCGCGAGGCCATCCGCATGGGCCGGGTCCACGGCCCCTTCGAGAACGATTGGCCTCGGTAAGCTTATCACCGGGAGGGCGATACCATTTATGAAAGCCGGCTCGTGAATCGCGAGAAAGGTGAATACAAGGGCTATCCGATCGAGCCCGAAGAGCTCCCGCCCGGCATCCTTCCGTGATCCTGTCGTTCCTCTCGTTTCCTCCGAGGAGCAAATCGAGCGTCTTGCGCTTCGAGTGGCTCGACGGCGAAGGCATTCGGGGACTCGAGCTCGCAGCGACCTTCGCGCGGCTGGAAATCTGGATCGACGGCCTGTGCGCCACCCGGGTCCATGATCGGCGCGCACGAACCGTGCGCGATGCGATCTTCGTTCCACTCCATCCGATCGCGGAGTGGGTGGCCGAGCACTATTGGCGGCTCTTGGCCGAGCCCGCCAACCGTGCCCGATCGCCGGGCTTCGACACCGCCCACGACCTGGCGTCGGCGGATCGCGGTTACGCGCTGCCCAGGCTCCAAATCCATCCCGAAGGGCGGCACGCCAGGATCGTCGTGCTACCTCGCTGCTCCCCGCATTTTCCGGTCGATCTCATCGCCGAGGGCGAGCGATGGATCGCCACCGACGCGCTGCGACACGCACTCTGGGATCTGATGCTCGCCGTCGACGGGCGCTTGGCCGGGTTGGGCGACGCGACGAACCGGCTCCAACACCTGGTCGCCCGGCGGAGGGACGAGGAGGCCGATCCGGAGATGGCGGAATTCTGCCGACTGGCAGCTGCCCTGGGTTTCGATCCCGATACCGTACCGGACCAGGTCGCCGACTCGATCGAACAGGCGGGAAAGCGACTTCCGATCGAGACGCTCGAGGATCTCTGCGCCTCGATCCAACCTTTGACGCTCGGCGACGGCACCGCCTGGGTCGAGACCACAAGCGAACGCCTGGAGCGGATCGAGCCCGCGAGACCGGATGCGGCCCGGCGCTTCGCCGCGGAGCTGGTCGCCGCCGTTCGGGACGCCGGCCGGCGACGAGCGGGACCACCCTGGCGATGGGGTTACGCCGTCGCGAACAGGGTCCGCGAGCTCCTCGGAGCGGCGGACCCGGAGGACTCCGCCCTCGATCTGCTCCTTGCGGGGCTGGGGATCGCCGACCGAGTGGCCGAGGTCGAGCGCATCGACGCGCATCGCGGCGCTCACGCTCGCCGGCGAGCCCGGAACGCCGCGGCTGGCCGTCACGCCGCCCCCGCACGGTGCGGCGGCTAGGCCCGCCCGCGGGCGCGCTCGACCAGCGCCCGGGCGCAGGCGTCCACGATCGCCTCGGTGTCGATCCGCATCGCGGCGTAGAGGTCGGGGATGTCGGCCGACTGGCCGAAGCGGTCGACACCCAACGCCTCGATGCGCTGGCCGCGCACCGAACCGAGCCAGCCGAGGGTCGCCGGATGGCCGTCGAGCACCGTGACGAGCCCGGCATCCGGCGCGAGCGGGGCCAAGAGCCGGCTCGCCCAGGAGCCGGCCCCGCGTGCCCGCCAGTCCGCGAACAGCCGGTCGGGCGAGGTGACGCACAAGAGCCCGGCCCCCGGAACCTCCTCGCGAACCGCCTCGAGCGCCGCCCGGGCTTCCGGGGCGACCGCGCCCGTGAAGGCGATCGCGAGCTCCGCCCCGCGCGCCGGCTCGACCAGCCAATAGCCGCCGTCGAGGATCGCGCGCTCGAGCGCAGCGTCCATCCGCCGGTCCGGCTGGGCGATCGGCCGGGTCGAGAGGCGCAGATAGACCGCACTGCCCTGAGGCTCCTGGATGTGCGCGAAGGCCCAGCGCAGCATCACCTCGACCTCGTCGGCGAAGGCGGGTTCGAGATAGGTGAGCCCGGGCTGGGCCATGCCGACGAGGGGGGTGCCGATCGACTGGTGCGCGCCGCCCTCGGGGGCCAGGCTCACGCCCGAGGGCGTGGCGACCAGGACGAACCGGGCTCCCTGGTAGCAAGCGTAAGTCAAGGCATCGAGGCCGCGGGCGATGAACGGGTCGTAGAGCGTGCCCACCGGCAGGAGCCGCGCGCCGAACAGCTCGTGGGCGAGGCCGAGAGCCGCCAGGTTCAAGAAAAGATTGTTCTCGGCGATGCCGAGCTCGACGTGCTGGCCGGTGCGGCTCTCGCGCCAGAGCGTGGGCGAGGTCACCTGCTCGGCACGGAACACGTCCTCGTGCTCCTTCCGGTTGAAGACGTGCCGCCGGCTGACCCAGGCGGAAAGCCCGGTCGAGACCGTGACGTCGGGTGAGGTCGTCACGATCCGATCGGCCAAGGGCAGGTCGGAGCGGGCGAGTTCGCCCATGATCCGGCCGAAGGTCTCCTGCGTCGAGGTCTGCACCGTCCGCCGACCCGTCGGCAGCACGGCCGGCACCGGCACGGGCGGGGCGGTGAACCGCTCGGTGCGCCGCGCCCAGGGCACCGCCTCGAGGAACCGGCGCAGCGCCCCTTGGTCCACCTCGAGGCCGGCGAACGGCTCCCACTCGGCGCCCGGTGGGATACCGTGCGCGGCCCGCAGCGCCTCGATCTGCTCGGGGGTCATGAGGGCCGCGTGGGCGTCCTTGTGGCCGGCCATCGGCAGGCCGTAGCCCTTCACCGTGTAGGCGATGAAGCAGTGCGGCCGGTCGTCGGCCACGGCATGGAAGGCCTCGAGCAGCGCCTCGAGGTCGTGGCCGCCGAGATTGGTCATGAGCGCGGCCAAGCCCGCGTCGTCGTGCTCGTCGAGGATCCGGCGGATCGCCGGGTTGCGGCCGAGATCGCTCTCGAGATGTGCCCGCCAGGCGGCCCCGCCCTTGAAGGTCAAGGCGGCGTAGAGATCGTTCGGGCAAGCGTCGATCCAGTCTTTGAGGGCCTCGCCGCCCGGCCGGGCGAAGGCCGCCTGCAGCTTCTTGCCGTATTTGACGGTGACGACGTTCCACCCCACGGTGGCGAAGAACTGCTCGATCTTGGCGAACAGCTTCTCCGGCACGACCCGGTCGAGGCTCTGGCGGTTGTAGTCGATCACCCACCAGAGGTTGCGCACATCGTACTTCCACCCCTCGAGCAGGGCCTCGAAGACGTTGCCCTCGTCGAGCTCGGCATCGCCCACGATCGCCACCATCCGCCCCTCGGGCAGGTCCGCGGGCGCGAGCCCTCTGAGCCGGACATGGTCCTGGGCCAGGGAGGCGAAGAGGGTCATCGCCACACCCAGCCCGACCGAGCCCGTCGAGAAGTCGACCCCCGTGGCATCCTTGGTCCGCGAGGGGTAGGCCTGCGCCCCGCCCATCGCCCGGAACCGCTCGAGCCGCTCCCGGGTCTGTAGGCCCAAGAGGTACATGGCGGCGTGGTAGATCGGGCTCGCGTGCGGCTTGACCGCAATCCGATCGCCGGGCCGCAGCACGTCGAAGAAGAGGGCCGTCACGATCGAAGCCACCGAGGCGCAGGAGGCCTGGTGGCCACCCACCTTGAGCTTGTCGCGCGAGGGCCGGAGATGGTTGGCGTGGTGGATCGTCCAAGCCGACAGCCAAAGGATCTTCTTCTCGATCGCGCGCAAGAGATCGAGCTTGTCCGCCGCCCCGAGCTCGCCCGCTGTCTCGACCACCGCCTGCCGCACCACGACCCCCTCTTGCCGTCTCGCCGGCCGCCTTCCCGTCTCGCCACGATGTACGCGACCGCGGCCGCCCGGCCAACTGCCGACGGGCGATCGCCGCTGCGCGCCCACGGCTGCGCGCGCTCGCCCACGGTTCGCATGCCGGGCCCGAAGCGGCGGCCGTTCAATCCGCCGCGCGCCGGTGCTAACCCCTCGCTCGGCAGCGGGAGAGCGAGCATGGACGAGACCCGAGACGCGGCCGAGGAGATCCCGATCGAGGCCGAGCATCGGCGGACCGCGGAAGCACTCGCCCGGACGGCCCGGGAGGTCGCGGCCCGGCTCCTGCCCTTCGGCCTCGAGCCGCAGGACTTCGAAGCCGCCCTCGAAAAGCTGGCCGAGCCCGAGCCGGCCACGGGAGCGCGGCCGTGAGCGCGCTGCTCGACCTCTCGCTCGCCGAGCTCGCCGCCCGGCTGCGGACCGGCGAGGTCACCGCCCGGGCCGCCACCGAAGCCGCGCTCGCCGCCCTCGAGGGCCGCGGCCGCGAGCTCGTGGCGGTGGCGCGCCTTTGGCCCGAGAAAGCTCTCGCCCGCGCCGACGCCCTCGACCGGGCACGCGCGGACGGCCGGCTCTGCGGGCCGCTGCACGGCGTGCCCTTGGCGCACAAGGACATGTTCGACCGGGCGGGCGAGCTCTCCGAGTGGGGCACCAAGATCCACCGGGGCCGCGTGGCGCCGCGCACCGCGACCGTGATCGCCCGGCTCGATGCCGCCGGGGCGATCGACCTCGGCCGGTTGAACATGGTCGAGTTCGCCCTCGGCATCACCGGCCACAACCGGCACACCGGCCACCCGCGCAACCCCTGGGATCCGAGCCGGGTGACCGGCGGCTCGACGAGCGGTGGGGCCGCCGCGGTCGCCGCCCGGCTGGTCCCGGGCACGCTCGGCTCGGACACCGGCGGCTCGATCCGCGTGCCGGCGAGCCTCTGCGGCATCGTCGGGATCAAGCCGACCTTCGGGCGGGTGAGCCGGCACGGCGCCATGCCGCTCTCCTTCTCGCTCGACCACGTGGGTCCCTTGGCGCGGACCGCGCGCGACTGCGCCCTCCTGCTCGAGGCGATCGCCGGCCCCGATCCCCTCGACCGGACGACGAGCCCCCGCCCGGCGGGCGCGCTCGCCGCTTCGATCGACGCGGGTGTGAAGGGGCTGCGGATCGGCTTCGCCCGCGACGGCCTCGAGGTCGAGCCCGAGGCCGAGATCGCCGCCCTCGAGCGCGAGGCGATGGCCGCCTTCCGCGCGCTCGGCGCCCGGGTCCACGAGCAGCCGATCCCGGCCCTGGCGCCCTCGAACGCGCTGCGCCGGATCGTCCTCACGGTCGAGTGCGCGGCGCTGCACCGCGAGCTCGTCCGCACCCGCCGGGCCGACTACAACCCCGAGACACTCGCCCGGATGATGCCCGGCTTCGCCCTCGGCGCCGTCGACTATCTCCGCGCGCTGCAGCTGCGCACGCCGCTGCTCGAGCGCTTCGTGGCCGAGGTCTTCGGGGCCTGCGACGTCCTGGCCTTGCCCACCTGCCCGGTCCGCACGCCGACCCTGGCCGAGACCGAGACCGGCGCGGATGCCCGTTTCGTCGCGATCTCCAACGCCATGGGCTCGGCGATCGGCTTCGCCAACTATCTGGGCCTGCCGGCGCTCTCCGTGCCGATGGGCTTCGATTCGCGCGGCATGCCGGTGGGGCTCCAACTCGTCGGCCGGCCGTTCGCCGAGGCGCTCTTGCTGCGCGCCGCGCACGCCTTCGAGACGCTCACCGGCTGGACCTCCCGGCGACCGCCCGGTGCGGCTTGACCGGGCCGCAGCCAGCGGCAGCGCGCTCGTCCGCAGCGAGCTGCGGGGCATCGCGCTCGCGGTCTTCGCCATGGCCTGCTTCGGCGCCATGGACGGGATCTCGAAGCACCTAGTGACCCATCATCCCGCACCGCTCGTGCTCTGGCTGCGCCATCTGGCGGCCTTGCCCCTCGTGCTCCTCGTGCTGGGTCCGGCCGGCGTGCGGCGCAATTTGCGCTCGACCCGCCCTTGGCTGCAGATCGGCCGCACGGCACTCCTGGTCGTCGAGATGGGCATCGTGCTCTTGTGCTTCCGCGCCCTGCCCTTGGCCGACGTCCACGCGGTGCTGGCGGCCACACCCCTGATCGTGACGGCGCTTTCCGTGCCGCTCTTGGGCGAGCGGGTCGGCTGGCGGCGCTGGACCGCGGTCGCGGTCGGGTTTTCGGGCGTGCTCGTGATCATCCGCCCGGGCTTCGCCGAGGTCCACCCGGCGCTCCTCTTGGCCGCCCTCGCCGCCCTCATGTACGCCCTCTACAACATCTTGACGCGGCTTGCCGGCACGGCCGATCCGCCGCAGACGAGCTTCCTCTGGCAAACGGTCGTGGCGGCCCTCCTCCTCTCGCTCGTGGGCCCCTTCTTCTGGCAGCCGCTCACCCCCTTCGAATGGGTCTTGCTCGGCGGCCTCGCGACCCTGGGTGCGACCGGCCATTATTGCCTCGTCCGGGCGCTGGCCCACGCGCCGGCCGTCGTCGTCCAGCCCTTCTCCTACACCATGCTGGTCTGGGCGGTCGTGATCGGCTACCTCGTGTTCGGCGACCTGCCCGACCGATGGACGGTGGCGGGCGCCCTGGTCGTCGTGGGCGCCGGCTGCTACGCCGCCTGGCGCGAGCACGTTCGCTCGCGCGCCGCCCGGGCGGCGGTCGGGGGATCCGGCTAGGGCCTCACCGAGGAGGAGAGCCGTGGCGCGAGACGAGGCGCTCGTCGTGCTGGCCGAGTTCAAAGTCGTGCCGGGCCGGATGGACGAATTCCTGCCCTTGCTCGAGCAGCACGCCCGCAACAGCCGGACGAACGAGCCGGGCTGCCTGCAGTTCGACGTGGTCCGGGACGGCAGCGACCCGGACCGCGCCTTCGTCTACGAGGTGTACCGCGACGAGGCGGCCTTCGAGGCGCACAAGGCCGCCCCCTACCTCGCCTGGTACCGCGAGCGGGCCGAGCCGCTCCTGCTCGAGCGCAAGGTGACCGTGCACCGCCGGGTGGCTGCCCCCGGCCCGGCCGCGCCCGGCAAGGTCTTGGTGGCCGTCGTCCACCTCCAGGGGCGTGAGCACCTCTTGAAGCCGCTCGTCGAGGCCGGCCTCGAGCTCGTCCCCAACCCCTACGGCCGGCCGCTGCGCGAGGACGAGCTGTTGCGCCTCCTGCCCGGCTGCGTGGCCAGCCTCGCGGGCCAGGAGCCCTACAGCGAGCGGGTTTTCGCCGCGGCACCCGGGCTCAAGGTCGTGGCCAGGCTCGGGGTGGGTTACGACGCGGTCGACGTGGCGGCCGCCACCCGGCACGGTGTCGCCGTGGCGATGGCCTTCGGCTCCAACCACGAGCCGGTGGCCGATCATGCCTTCGCGCTCATGGCCTGCCTCGCGCACGCCATCCGCCGCTACGACGAGGCGATCCGCCAGGGCCGCTGGCAGCTCCTGTTCCACGGCCGGCTCACCGGTGCCACCGTGGGGATCGTGGGCTTCGGCCGGATCGGCCGGGCGCTCGCCAAGCGCTGCCAGGGCTTCGGAATGGAGGTCCTGGTGGCCGATCCATATATGGACGCCGAGGCGCTCGCCCGGCTGGGCTGCACCCTCGTCCCGCTCGACGAGCTCCTCGCGCGTGCCGACTTCGTCTCGCTGCACGCGCCGTTGACGGCCGAGACGCGGCACCTGATCGACGCCCGCCGGCTCGCCCTCATGAAGCGGACGGCCTTCCTCGTGAACACCGCGCGCGGCGGGCTCGTCGACGAAGAAGCGCTGATCGAGGCGCTCGAGCGCGGCACCATCGCCGGCGCCGGGCTCGACGTGATGGCGATCGAGCCCCTACCCGAGACGTCGCGTCTCAGGTCCTTGCCGAACGTCGTGTTGACCCCACATGCGGCGGGTGCCAGCGAGTGGGCGATCGAGACGATGGCGGCACGCACCGTGGCGAACGTGCTCGCCGTGCTGCGCGGTCAAGATCCCGGTGCGGGGCTCCTGCTCAACCCCGAGGTCCTGGCCCGGCCCGCCGTCGCCCCGGGCTGAGCCCACGCGTTTCGAGACGGTCGACGCATGAGCCGGATGCAGCGTACCCAGGTCGACAGGGACGTCGACAAGCGGCCCGTCCCCATCTACGGTCCCGAAGCTTTCGCAGGCATGCGCGCCGCTGGCCGGCTCGCGGCGATGACGCTCGACCACATCACCCCCCTCGTCCGGGCGGGTGTCACCACGGCGGCGATCGACCGCGAGATCGAAGCCTTCATGCGCGCCCACGGCGGCATCCCGGCGACCAAAGGCTATCCGCACCGCGAGCAGCCGGACAACCCGTTCCCGGCCTCCTGCTGCATTTCGGTGAACCACGTCGTCAACCACGGCATCCCCTCGGAAGACAAGCGGCTCAGGGAAGGTGACACGCTCAACATCGACGTGACCGTGATCCTCGATGGCTGGTACGGCGACACGAGCCGGATGTTCGTCGTGGGCCCGATCGAGCGGATCCCGGTCAAGGCCCGCCGGCTCATCGAGGTGACCTACGAAGCGATGTGGGCCGGCATCCGCGCGGTCCGCCCGGGTGCCACGCTCGGCGATGTCGGCCACGCCATCCAGAAGATCGCCGAAGCCGCCCGCTTCTCCGTGGTGCGCGACTTCGTGGGCCACGGCATCGGCCGGGTCTTCCACGATGCGCCGGAGGTCCGCCATTTCGGCAAGCCGAGCGAGGGGCTCGTGCTGCGACCCGGCATGTTCTTCACGATCGAACCCATGATCAACGCCGGTCGGGCGGAGGTGAAGATCCTCCCCGACGGCTGGACCACCGTCACCCGCGACCGGGCGCCCTCGGCCCAATTCGAGCATACGGTCGGTGTCACCGAGGACGGAGTCGAGGTCTTCACTCTCTCGCCCGCGGGCTACGAGAAGCCGCCCTACGACGTTTCCTGCGGTGCGGCTTCTTGACGATATTCCCCTAACCTGACAGAAATCCGGCAGACGGCGCCGGCTCCCGGCGTCACACTACCGGATCGCCCCCATGCTCGACCTCTCCTCGACCGGCCGCCCCGACCCGCGGGCGGCGACCACGCGCTCGGCCGAACGCGCGCCCGACCCCCGCCCCGAGACCCGCACCGAGTCGGAAGGCGAGGCGCCGCGTTGGCCAGTGGCACCACCCTTGCTCCTCGGCGAGCCGCTCGCCGATCTCCCGGAAGAAGAGGCCGCCGGCTTCGCCGCGTTGCGGCTCGCTTGGGAAGCGCGGCTCGAGCCGATCGACGAGGCCGAGCAGTGCCTCTCCGACACCTTCGCCTGCGCCGCCTGGCGGCGCCGGCGGTTGGACGCGGTCGACGAGCGGATCTTGCGCGCGCTCGCGCAAGGCCGGGCGCCCGCCGACATGCCGTCGCTATCGACCCTGATCCGCTACCGTGCGCGGCTCGCCAAAGACGCCCAGGAGCTGCGGGCCGAGCTCAAATGGCTCCGCCAGCTCCGGCCGTTCGACGTGCCGGCTTGGGCGCTCAGCCACGCGAGCCAGCAGTGGAAAGCGGCCGTGCGGGAGAAACTCGTCGCGATCCGGCGCGCCGCCCCGTGGCCGCCGGCCGCGTCGGCAGCAGCCGGATCCGGGCCCGTCGCGGCGTGCGCCGATCCGCCGCCCGCGGTCAAATCGGAACCCCCCACGCGCCCGGCTCGGAGCGAGCCGGCCGAGCCCACCCTCGCCAGGGGGAACGCGGCTCCGGCCGCCGCCACGGCGAGCCCCGAGCCCGCTTCGGCCCGACCCGAGGTTCCGCAGGCCGAGACGACCGCGGAGCCCGGGCGGGCGAGCGGCGTCCCGCCGACGCCGTCGCGCCCCGCCCGCGCCGCGTCCGGCCCGATCGCTTCGGCGCCGCGTCGCCCGACCTTCGGCGCGGCGCCTTCGTCGGTCGTGCACGCGCCTCCCGAGAGCCCCGTCGAGCCGGCCGCGACGGACACACCGACTTTCCCGATCGGCACGCGCCGGGTCGCGTCCGGTTGACCGGACAGGCTCCTCACATGCCGCTCGGATAGTTCGGACCGCCACCCCCCTGCGGCGGCACCCAGTCGATGTTCTGGGTCGGATCCTTGATGTCGCAGGTTTTGCAGTGGACGCAGTTCTGGGCGTTGATCTGGAGACGGCGGCCGCCCTTGCCGTCCTCGATCCACTCGTAGACACCGGCCGGGCAATAACGGCTCTCCGGGCCGGCATAGGTCTGCCAATTGACGCGCCACGCGGTCTCGGGGTCGCGCAGCACGAGGTGGCAGGGTTGGTCTTCCTCGTGGTTCGTGTTCGAAACGAACACCGAGGAGAGCTTGTCGAAGGTCAAAACCCCGTCGGGCTTGGGGTAGTCGATCCGCGGGCACGCGGCGGCCGGCCGTAACGTTTCGTGGTCGGCCCGGCGGTGGCGGAGCGTCCAGGGTGCCTTGCCGCGGAACAGGTAGGTGTCGAGCGCGGCATAGGCGAGCGCCGGCCACAGCCCGAAGCGGAAAGCCGGGCGGACGTTGCGGGCACGGTGGAGCTCGTCCCACAGCCAGCTCCGCCGCAGCCGCTCCGGGTAGCTCTCGAGGAGCGGCCGCTCGGCGCCGGCAGCGAGTGCCTCGAAGGCCGCCTCGGCGCACACCATCCCCGACTTCATGGCGGTATGCGTGCCCTTGATCTTGGGCACGTTGAGGAAGCCCGCGCAGTCGCCGATCAAGGCGAGGCCGGGGGCGACCAGGCGCGGAATCGATTGGAAGCCGCCCTCGGAAAGCGCGCGGGCGCCGTAGGCGAGCCGCCGGCCACCCTCGAGGAACGGCCGGATGGCGGGGTGGGTCTTCCAGCGCTGCAGCTCGTCGAACGGCGAGAGCCAGGGATTCTCGTAGTCGAGGCCGACCACGAATCCCAAGGAGACGAGGTTCTCGCCGAACATGTAGAGCCAGGAACCGCCATAGGTCCGGGAGTCGAGCGGCCAGCCGATCGAATGGAGCACGAGCCCCGGACGGTGCCGTTCGGCCGGAATCTCCCAGAGCTCCTTGAGACCGATGCCGTAGGTCTGCGGTTGCACGCCCTCGCGCAGGCCGAAGCGGGCCATGGCCTCCTTGGCGAGCGAGCCGCGGCAACCCTCGGCGAGGACGGTGAGCCGCGCCTCGATGTCGATGCCGGGCTGGAAATGCGGGCCGGGCTCGCCGTCCTTGCCGACCCCCATGTCGCCGGTCCGCACTCCACGCACCCGGCCCTTTTCGTCGAGGAGCAGCCGCGCTCCGGCGAAGCCCGGGAAGATCTCGACGCCCAGGGCCTCCGCCCGGCCGGCCAGCCAGCGGCAGAGATCGCCCAAGCTGATCACGAAGTTGCCGTGGTTGCGCATGGGCGGCGGGGTGGGCAGGCGGAAGGCCCGCCGGGCGGTGAGGTAGAGGAACCGGTCCTCGACCACCGGGGTGGTGACCGGCGCCCCCTGCTGCTTCCAATCGGGCAAGAGCTCGTCGAGGGCTCGGGGCTCGAGGCAGGCGCCCGAGAGGATGTGGGCGCCCACTTCCGAGCCCTTCTCGAGGACGCAGACGGAAAGCTCGCGACCGGACGCTTCGGCGAGCTGCTTCAGGCGGATGGCGGCGGCAAGGCCGGACGGCCCGGCGCCCACGATCACCACGTCGAAGCTCAGGCTCTCGCGTTCCATCCCCGCCCGTTCCCGGTAACCCCCCGGCCAGCCGAGCCGCCGATAGCACGGCGGGTCGACCCTGGCCACGGCGGGCGGCTCGCGTCGTCGGATGAAACGGGCCGGGATCCCGTCCACAGGTTGAGCCGGCGGCCGCTTCATGGTTCAGTGCGGCGACCCGGCGAGCGGGACGCCGGGGATCGCCCGGCCCGATTGGCGACGGTCGCGGCCGGTCGGGAGGTACCGATGCCGCCGCACGGCCGATCGAGCGAGGCGCTCGCGGTGGCCCAGGTCGCGGCGCGGGCGACCGCGCCCCGGCCGGGCGCGCTCCAAGATGCCCTGGCCTTCCGCGTGGGCCCGCGCGTGCTGCTCGGCCCGCTCCTGGCGCTGGCGGTGATCCTCGCCAGCGGGCTCGGCCTCGGCTGGTGGCTGGCCGACCGGCTGGTCCGCGAGGACGCCCGGTTCGTCGCCGCCTCGACCGCCGACTTCCTGCGCAAACTCGTCCCCGGCCTCGAGACGATCCTCGAGACAGGGACAGCGACGGCCGAACAGCGCGAGGCCCTGGTCCGCGCCGCCGCCCGCTCGCGCGTCGTGGCGGTCACCCTCCTCGACCGGACCGGCCGGCCGATCCTGGGCGGTCGCGAGATCCTGCCGACCGCCCCCGCGCCCCCGCCCGACGACGGGACGGTCCGCGCGCTCGTGGCCGAGGCGCTCGCCCAGCGCGACGTCCGTGCCGCGGTCCGCCCGGTCCACGCACCCGGCTGGCCCGCCCATGTCGGCGAGGCGGTGGTGCCGATCGCCCGGGACGGGCGGCTCGCCAGGCTGCTCCAGGTCTCGGTCGATCTCTCCGACAAGGTCGCCGCCCGTCGCAGCACCTTCATTTGGTCCTCGATCGTCGTGGCCGCGCTCCTCCTGCTCGCCGCCGCCGTGCCCGGATATTTCCTCTGGCGGCAGCTTGAGGCGGTCGAGGCGGCCGCGGCCGAGGTCCGCCACCTGGCCTTTCACGACCCGCTCACCGACCTGCCGAACCGGCTCCTGTTCCAGGACCGGCTCGCCCAGGCGATCGCCCGGGTCCGCCGGGAAGGCGGTCGCGGTGCCCTGCTCATGCTCGACCTCGACGATTTCAAAGCGGTCAACGACGCCCACGGGCACGCCGCCGGCGACGAACTCTTGCGCGCGGTGGCCCGCCGCCTCACCCGCGCGGTCCGCGCCACGGACACGGTGGCCCGGCTCGGCGGCGACGAGTTCGCCCTCGTCGTGGCCCCGCTCGCCTCGCTAGACGGGCTCCGCGCCGTGCTCGATCGGCTGCGCCAGGAGCTCGCCCGACCGGTGACGGTCGAGGGGCGGCGGCTCGTCGCCGGAGCGACCATCGGTATCGCCCTCTTCCCCGACGACGGCGACGAGCCCGATCCCTTGATCCGGCGCGCCGACGGTGCCCTCTACCGGGGCAAGGCCAAAGGTCGCGGCGCGATCGTCTGGCATCGCGAGCCGCCGCCCGAGCCGCCCGGACCAGCCCCGCAAGCCCCGGCCGCATGACACTCGTCCCGCTCGACCGAGCCCGGCTCGAAGCCGCCCTCGAAGCCCTCGCCGAACGCGACCGCGAGGTCGAAGCCGCCCTCGCCCGGTTGGGCCCGCCCGAGCCGCGGGTGCGCGAGCCGGGCTTTGCGACGCTCCTGCGTATCGTCGTCGCCCAGCAGCTCTCCACGAAAGCCGCCGCGGCGATTTGGGCTCGCCTCGAGCGGGCGATGGGCGGTGCGTGCCGCCCCGAGGCCTTTCTCGCGCTCGGCGAGGCCGAGCTGCGCGCCGCCGGTCTGAGTGCCCGCAAAATCGCCTATGGCCGCGGCCTCGCCGAGGCGGTGCTCGACGGCCGGCTGCCGGTCGACGAGCTCCACCGGCTCGACGACGAGGAGGTCGTGGCACGGATCACCGCGCTTTCTGGCTTCGGCCGCTGGAGTGCGGAGATCTACCTGCTCTTCGCGCTCGGCCGAGTCGACGCCTTCCCGGCCGACGATCTGGGGCTCCAGGCGGGCTTCCAGCGCTTGAAGGGCCTGGAGCGGCGCCCCTCGGGGCGCGCATTGCGCGAGCTCGTTGCCCACTGGGCGCCTTGGCGTGGAGCCGGGGCCCTTCTGCTCTGGCGGGTCCACGGTGCCGCCACCCTCGAGCCGGCCACCGCCGGGCTGCGACCACCGCCTGCCCCGTAACGAGCCGCGACCGCCGCCCAACTTGTGGACGAGAGGCGGGCTTGCTAGACAGCCGGGGAGCAGCGCTGCGCGCCGCTTCCGCCCGCCGGCGTGCCCGGCCGAGCCAGCCCGAAAGTCCCCAACGTGACCACGACCGGCCAGCCGCGTCCCTTCGAGGTCGTGCCGATCGAGGAGGAGATGAAGCGCTCCTACCTCGATTACGCCATGAGCGTGATCGTGGCGCGGGCGCTACCGGATGTCCGCGACGGCTTGAAGCCGGTCCAGCGGCGGATCCTCTACGCCATGGCCGAGGCCGGCTACGAGGCCTCCAAGCCGCACCGCAAATCGGCCCGCATCGTCGGCGACGTGATGGGTAAATACCATCCGCACGGCGACGCCGCGATCTACGACGCCATGGTCCGCATGGCCCAGGACTTCACCATGCGGGTGCCGCTGATCGACGGCCAGGGTAATTTCGGCTCGATGGACGGCGATCCGCCGGCGGCGATGCGCTACACCGAAGCCCGCCTCGCCCGTGCGGCGGACGCGCTCTTGGCCGACATCGACAAGGACACGGTCGATTTCCGGCCGAACTACGACGAAAGTGCCCAAGAGCCCACGGTCCTGCCGGCGCGCTTTCCCAATCTCCTCGTCAACGGCGCGGGCGGCATCGCCGTCGGCATGGCGACCAACATCCCGCCGCACAATCCGGGTGAGGTGATCGACGCGGCGATCGCGCTGATCGACCGGCCGGAGACGACCGCGGACGAACTCGCCGAGATCGTCCAGGGCCCCGACTTCCCCACCGGTGGGATCATCCTCGGCCGGCAAGGGATCCTGCGTGCCTACGCGAGCCAGGACCCCGAGACCCGCGGCCGCGGCACGATCGTCGTGCGCGGCCGGACCCACGTCGAGGAAGTGCGGGGTCGCCAGGCGATCGTGATCACCGAGATCCCCTACCTCGTCAACAAGGCCAAAATGGTCGAGCGCATCGCCGAAGTGGTGCGCGAAAAGAAGATCGAAGGTGTCGCCGATCTCCGGGACGAGAGCGATCGGCACGGTGTTCGGGTGGTCGTCGAGCTCAAGCGCGAAGCCGACCCGGACGTCGTTTTGAACCAGCTCTTCAAGTTCACGCCGCTGCAGACCAGCTTCGGCATCAACATGGTGGCGCTCGTCGGTGGCCGGCCGGCGAGCCTCGACCTCAAGGAGATGCTCCAAGCCTTCCTCGGCTTCCGCGAGGAGGTCGTCACGCGGCGGACCGCCTTCGACCTCGCCAAGGCCCGCGATCGGGCGCACGTCCTTTTGGGCCTCGCCGCCGCCGTCACCGACATCGACCCGGTGATCGCACTGATCCGGGCGGCACCCTCGCCCGAGGTCGCCCGCGAGCAGTTGATGGCCAGGAGCTGGCCGGCCGAGGCGGTCGCGCCCCTCCTGGCGCTGGTCGAGCCCGAGGAGGGCCAACCCGCCCAAGACGCCGCGACCTTCAAGCTCTCCGAACGGCAGGCGCAAGCCATCCTCGAGCTCACGCTGCGTCGGCTCACGGGCCTCGAGCGTGACAAGATCAAGGCCGAGCTCGAAGAGATCGCGCAAAAGATCCGCGAGCTGTCGGCGATCCTCCGCTCGCGCAAGAAGCTGTTGGCGGTGATCAAGACCGAGCTCCTCGAGTTCAAGGAGCGGTTCGACAGCCCGCGCCGTACGACGATCGACCTCGAGAGCGAGCCGGATCAGGACATCGAAGACCTGATCCAGCGCGAGGAGATGGTCGTCACCGTCACGCTCAAAGGCTACATCAAGAGGGTACCGCTCTCGACCTTCCGGGCCCAGCGACGCGGCGGCAAGGGCAAGACGGGCGTCCGCCCGCACGAGGACGACGCCGTCACCCGCCTGTTCGTCGCCTCGACCCACACTTCCGTCCTGTTCTTTTCGAACCGTGGCCGGGTCTACAAGCTCAAGGTGTGGCGCCTGCCGCTCGGCGCACCGCAGGCCCGCGGCAAGCCGATGATCCAGCTCTTTCCCGGCCTCGAAGCGGACGAGACGATCACCGCCGTCACCCCGTTGCCGGAAGACGAGGCGGCGTTCGCGGCGCTTTCGATCTTCTTCGCCACGGCCCGCGGCAATGTCCGCCGCAACGAGCTCGCCGACTTCGTTCGGGTGCCGGCGAGCGGCAAGATCGCGATGGGGCTCGAGGAGGGCGACCGGCTGGTCGGCGCGGAGCTCTGCACCGAAGCGTACGACGTCCTCCTCGCGAGCCGCGAGGGCAAGGTCATCCGCTTCCCGGTCGGGGCCGTGCGGGTTTTCAAGTCGCGCAGCTCGGAAGGCGTGATCGGCATGGACCTCGCCCCGGGCGACGAGGTCGTCTCGATGTCGCTCTTGACCCATGTCGAGGCGACGGCCGAGGAGCGCGAGGCCTTTCTCCGGTGGGCCAACGCCAAGCGGCGGGCGAGCGGCGAGGAGGGCGAGGGCGAGGAGGCCACCGAGCCCATGCTCGCGCCCGAGCGGCTCGCCGAGCTCGAGCGGCTCGAGGAGCTCGTCCTCGTGGTCACCCGCAACGGCTACGGCAAGCGCACCTCGTCTTACGAGTACCGGATCACCAACCGCGGCGGGTCGGGGATCATCGGGATCGAGACCTCGGCCCGCAACGGCCCGGTCGCCGCGACCTTCGCCGTCGGCGAGAGTGACCACGTACTACTCGTGACCGACCAGGGGCGGATGATCCGTATCCCGGTGAACGAGATCCGCATCGCCGGACGAGCGACGCAGGGAGTCCGGCTGTTCGACGTGGGGGCCGACGAGCATGTCGTCTCGGCCGCCCGCCTCGCGGAGGGAGAGGTCGAGAACGGCGCCGAGCCCGAGGCGCGAGCGGCGGCCGGCTGAGGCCGCAGCGACCGACGCGACGTTTGCGCACTGCAGCATCGTCGGCCGGAGCCGGCTCGGTTAAGATGCCTGCGAGCGGTGGGCGAGGCCGAACCGACGGACGCGCCGGGCCGGCCGTGGGGATCGAAGCGAGATGAGCAGGAAACGGATCGCGGTCTACCCAGGGACCTTCGACCCCATCCACAACGGCCATCTCGACGTCATCCGCCGAGCGACGTTGCTCGTCGACAAGCTGATCGTGGCGGTCGCGATCAATGCCGGCAAAGACCCGCTCTTCGCCCTCGACGAACGGGTCAAGATGGTCGAAGCCGACATCAACTCGCTGCTCGCGGCCAATGCCGGCAACGGCGCCCGCGTCGAGGTTCGGCCCTTCGAATGTCTCCTGGTCCGCTTCGCCGTCGAGCACGGCGCCGACATGATCATCCGCGGGCTCAGGGCAGTCTCCGACTTCGAGTACGAATTCCAGATGGCGCTCAACAACAAGCGGCTCGTGCCGCGACTCGAGACCGTCTTTTTGATGGCCTCGGAGACGAGCCAGTTCATTTCCTCCCGCTTCGTCAAGGAGATCCATCTTCTCGGCGGCGACGTGTCCTCGATGGTCTCGGCCAACGTCTTGCGCCGCCTCGACGAGAAGCGCGGACGGACGCGTGCGGGCGGGTGAAGGTCGAGCTTTTCGATTTCACGCTGCCCGAGGAGCTCGTCGCCCAGCGCCCGGTCGAGCCGCGGGAGGCGGCGCGGCTCCTCGTCGTCGGCGATCGGCTGCTCGACCGCCGGATCGGCGATCTGCCGGAGCTGCTGGAGCCCGGCGATCTTTTGCTGCTCAACGACAGCCGGGTCTTGCCGACCCGCTTCTGGGGCCGCCGTGGCGCCGTCGAGATCGAGGCGACGCTGGTCGAGCCCAGGGGCGAGGACGCCTGGTGGGCGCTCGCCCGACCGGGTCGGCGGCTGCGCCCGGGTGATCGGGTGCAGCTCGGCCGCGACCTCGAGGCCGAGATCCGCGCCAAGGACGAGGACGGCCGCGTGCTGCTCGGCTTCGATCGCGGCGGAGCCGAACTCCTGCGGGCGATCGAACAACAGGGGGCGATGCCCCTGCCGCCTTACATCCGCCGGCCGAAGGGCGGCGATCCGCGCGATCTCCGCGACTATCAGCCGATCCAGGCTCGTGAGCCGGGCTCGGTCGCGGCCCCCACGGCCTCGCTCCACCTGACCGAGGCGTTGCTCGAGCGGCTCGCGGCGCGCGGGGTGGAGCGGGCCTTCGTCACGCTCCACGTCGGCCTCGGCACCTTCGCCCCGGTCAAGGTCGAAGACACCGCCGAGCATCGGATGCACGTCGAGCACGGGAGGATCCCGCTTGCGACCGCCCACGCGATCGCCCGCGCGCGGGCCCGACGCGGGCGGATCGTGGCGGTCGGCACGACCGTGCTGCGGGCGCTCGAGAGTCGGGCGGACGAGGATGGCCGGGTCGAGCCGGGTAACTTCGCAACCGATCTCTTCGTCACGCCGGGCTTCCGCTTCCGGGTCGTCGACCGGCTCTTGACCAACTTCCACCTGCCGCGCTCGACCCTTTTCATGTTGGTCTGCGCCTTTTCCGGGCTCGAGCGGATGCGGGCCGCCTACGCCCACGCGATCGGCGAACGTTACCGGTTCTTTTCCTACGGCGACGCCTGCCTGCTCGACCGCCGGGAGGAGGTGGCTTGAGCGGCTTCGCCTTCGAGGTGCTGGCCCGTGACGGTGCTGCCCGCCGCGGTCGGCTCTCGACCGCCCACGGGGTCGTCGACACGCCGGCCTTCATGCCGGTCGGCACGGCCGCCACGGTCAAAGCCCTCACCCCCGAGATGGTCGCCGCCACGGGCGCCCGCATGGTGCTCGCCAACACCTACCATCTCATGTTACGGCCCGGTGCCGAGCGGATCGCCCGGCTCGGCGGGCTGCACCGCTTCATGCGCTGGCCCGGGCCGATCCTGACCGACTCGGGCGGCTACCAGGTGATGTCGCTCGATGTGCTGCGGACGATTTCCGAGAAGGGCGTCGTCTTCGCGTCGCATCTCGACGGCAGCCGCCACGAGCTCACTCCCGAGCGGGCGGTCGAGATCCAAGAGCTCCTCGACGCCACGATCACCATGCAGCTCGACTGGTGTTTGCGGCTGCCGGCGGAGCGGTCGTCGGTCGAGCGGGCGATGGCGCTCTCGCTCGCCTGGGCCGAACGGTCGAAGGCCGCTTTCCGGCCGCGGCCGGGCTACGCCCTCTTCGGCATCGTGCAAGGCGGGGTGGATGCGGCACTGCGCCGCCGCTCGGCCGAGGGGCTCGTGGCGATCGGCCTCGACGGCTACGCCCTGGGCGGGCTCGCGGTCGGCGAGCCGCAGGCCGAGATGTTCCGCACTCTCGAAGCGACCGTGCCCTTCCTGCCCGAGGACCGGCCCCGCTACCTCATGGGGGTGGGCAAGCCGGCCGACATCGTGGGGGCGGTCCTCAGGGGGATCGACCTCTTCGACTGCGTCCTGCCGACCCGCTCCGGGCGGACCGGCCAGGCCTTCACCCGGCGCGGGCCCGTGAACCTCAAGAACGCCCGCCACGCCGACGATCCGCGGCCGCTCGACGAGGAATCGGACTGCCCGGCGGCGCGCGATTACAGCCGCGCTTATCTGCACCATCTGGTCAAGTCCGGGGAGATCTTGGGGGCGATCCTGCTGACCTGGAACAATCTCTGGTACTATCAAGACCTGATGCGGAGGCTGCGGAGGGCGATCGAGGCCGGCCGGCTCGAAGAGGAGGCTCGGGCGATCCTCGAGGAGCAAGCGGCGGGCGACATTCCGCCCTGGCCGGCTTGACCCCCGGGCCGGCCGGCCCGACATTCGGCGCACCGGGGACGCCTAGCTCAACGGTAGAGCAACGGACTTTTAATCCGCAGGTTCTGGGTTCGAATCCCAGGGCGTCCACCAGCTTCCGCCCTCGCAAGCGTCACCCTCGAGCAACGCCGCTCCCGCCGATCCGGCCGGGTTCCGGGACGCGCGCCGTGCCGGGCCGGGCCCTCGGTACGGCACCGGGCCCGATGCCCGGTTCGCCCGGCCGGGCTTCCCCCCGACCTCGGGCCGCAGCGCCCGCCGGCCGCCGAGGCCGCTCACGGGCTCTTGATCTTGCCCGCCCGCAGACGCGCTAGATCCGCCCCCGTAGGGACCTCGGGAGAAGGGACGAATGAGACTAGGACGCCGACACCTGCTCGTTACCGCCGCCGCGGTTGCTTTCGCGCGGCCCGGCCGAGCCGAGCAGGGCTTCGCCGCGATCGTCGAGAAGGCGCGCGGCCAGCGGGTGTTCTTCAATCACTGGGGCGGCTCGCCGCAGATCAACGACTACATCGCCTGGGCCGGCTCCGAGCTCGCCCGCCGCTTCGGCGTCGAGCTCGTCTCCGTCAAGGTCACCGACACCGCCGAGACGGTCGGCCGGGTGCTCGCCGAGAAGACGGCGGGGCGGCTCGAGGGCGGCTCGGTCGACCTCATGTGGATCAACGGCGAGAACTTCAAGGCGATGAAGGACAACGGCCTCTTGTTCGGGCCGATCACCCCTCTCTTGCCGAACTTCGCCTTGGTCGACACGGTGGGCAAGCCCACCACCCTCGTCGATTTCACCGTACCCACCGACGGGCTCGAGGCGCCTTGGGGGATGGCGCAATTCGTGCTGATCCACGACACGGCGCGGCTGCCCGAGCCGCCCCGCTCGCTCGCGGCACTCGCGCGCTGGGCCGCTTCCGCCCCCGGCCGGTTCACCTACCCCGCGCCGCCCGACTTCATCGGCACGACCTTCTTGAAGCACGTGCTCTACGCCACGATCGACGATCCGCGCCGGCTCGAGCGGCCGGCCGACCCGGGAACCTTCGACACCGTGACGGCCGCGAGCTTCGCCTGGCTCGATGCGATCCGGCCGCATCTCTGGCGCCAGGGGCGCACCTACCCCGCCAACAAGGAGGCCTTGCACCAGCTGCTCGACGACGGCGAGGTCGATCTCTCGATGGCCTTCAACCCGGCCGAGGCCTCGAGCCTGATCCTCGCGGGCCGGCTGCCGCCCACCGTGCGCACCTTCCTGTTCGAGGGCGGGACGATCGGCAACACCCACTTCCTCGCGATCCCGTTCAATGCCCGGGCCAAGGAGGGGGCGCTCGTGGCGATCGACTTCCTCCTGTCGCCCGAGGCCCAGGCGCGCAAGGCCGACGAGCGAATCTGGGGCGATCCGACGGTGCTCGACCTCGACCGGCTTTCGCCCGCCGACCGCGCCCGCTTCGAGGTACTAGAGCGCGGGCCCGCGACCCTGCCGCCCGAGGCGCTCCGCCCCGTGCTGCCCGAGCCGCACCCCTCCTGGACCGAGCTTTTGGAGGCGGGCTGGGCGCGCCGCTACGCCCGGGGATGAGGTTCGAGCCGGGCCGGCTCGCGGCCGCCCCTGCGCTCGTCCTCGTCCTGGGCCCGACCGCGGCCGGCCTCGCCGGCACCGTCCTGCCGGCCTTCGGCTGGCTTCCCGCGATCGGCCGCGAGGCGATCTCGCTCGACCCCTGGCGCGAGCTTTGGGCCACTCCGGGGCTCGGCCGGGCGGTCCTGCTCTCGCTCGCGAGCGGGCTCGGCTCGACTCTCCTCGCCCTCGCCCTCGCGCTCGCGATCGCCGCCGCCCTCTACGGCCGGCCCGGCGAGCGGCGGCTGCGGGTCCTGTTGCCGGCTCTGCTCGCCGTCCCCCACGCCGCGGCGGCCGTGGGCTTCGCCTTCCTCGTGGCCCCCTCGGGCTTCCTCGTCCGAATCGCGGCCCCGCTGCTCGGTCTCGAGCGACCGCCGGACCTCGCCACCGTCCAGGATCCCTGGGCGCTCTCGCTGACCCTCGCGCTCGCGCTGCGAGAGGCGCCCTTCCTGCTCTTCGCGATCCTGGCGGCCGTCGACCGACCGAGCCTCGACCGCCGACTCGCGGCGGCCCGCACGCTCGGCCGTTCGCGGGTGGCGGCTTGGCTCGAGGTGGCGCTGCCGGCGCTCTGGCCCTCCTTGCGGTTGCCGGTCGTGGCCGTACTCGCCTACGGGCTCTCGGCCGTCGACATGGCCCTGGTGCTGGGCCCCACCGCCCCGCCGCCGCTCGCCGTGCTCGTGCTGCGCTGGATGATGGACCCGGACCTCGACCGGCGGCTCGTGGGGAGTGCCGCGGCCCTGCTGCTCCTCGGGCTCACGCTCGGGCTCGTGCTGCTCGGCAGGCTCGTCGAGACGGTGCTGCGCCGCCCCTTCCGCGCCCCACCCGCCCTCGTGATCGCCACGACCGCCTGCGGCCGGGCCGCGGCCGGGATCGTGCCGGCCGCCGCGCTCGCCGGGCTCGCCCTCCTCCTCGCCTGGTCGTTCGCCGCGAGCTGGCGATTCCCCGCGCTCCTACCCACGGGCCCCGATCTCGCCGCCTGGCGCGCCGCGCTCCCGCTCCTGGGCGAGGTGACGAGCGCCACCGCCCTTCTGGGCCTCGCGAGCCTGGCGGTCGCCCTGCCCGCGACGATCGCCGCCCTCGAGGCGCCGGGACGCGGCCGGGCCACGGCCCTGCTCTGGCTGCCGCTCCTCGTGCCCCAGGTCGGCTTCGTCTTCGGCCTGCAGGTGCTGTTCGTCCGGCTCGACCTCGCCGAGCACGCGGCGGGCCTCGTGCTCGCCCATGTCGTGATGGTCCTGCCCTATCTCTGGCTCGTGCTGCGTGGTCCCTGGACGCGGCTCGACGGGCGGCTACGGGCGGCCGCGCGCTGCCTGGGCTCGGGCCCGCTCGGCACGCTCCGGCGGGTGGTCTTGCCGGTCCTGCTGCGGCCGATCCTGGCGGCCGCGGCGATCGGCTTCGCCGTGAGCGTGGCGCAATATCTCGTGACGCTCGCCGTGGGCGGCGGGCGCTTCCCCACGCTCGCGACCGAGACCATGGCGCTCGTGGCCGGCGGCGACCGACGGCGGATCGGCGTGGCGGCGGTCCTCCTCGCCCTGTTGCCGCTGGTCGCGACCGCGCTCGCGATCCTCTGGCCGGACCGGCTCGGGCGCCGAGGGCGGGTCGAGCGGGTCAGGGCGGCTCAGTTCTTGGGCAGCGGCGCGAAGAGGTTCTCGATGTCCTCCTCGGTGAAGCTGAGCCCGGCCCCGCCACCGCCGAGCACGCCTTCGTAGAGGGCCTTCTTGCGGCTCTGGAGTTCGACCATCTTCTCCTCGACCGTGCCCGCGGCGATGAGCTTGTAGACGAACACGGTCTTGTTCTGGCCGATGCGGTGGGCGCGGTCGGTGGCCTGGGCCTCGACCGCCGGGTTCCACCAGGGATCGTAATGGATCACCGTGTCGGCCGCGGTGAGCGTCAAGCCGACGCCGCCCGCCTTGAGGCTGATCAGGAAGATCGGCACCTCGCCGTCCTGGAAGCGCTTGACCGGGGTCTCGCGATCGCGGGTGCGGCCGGTGAGCTTGACGAAGGGCAGGCCCTCCCGGGTGAGGCCCTCGTCGATCAGGTCGAGCATCTCGACGAACTGCGAGAAGACGATGATCTTCCGCCCGGTCTCGACCATGTTCGGCAGCATCTCCATCAAGAGCTCGAACTTGGCCGAGGACGGTGGCTCGTCGGTCCACTGACTCTTGAGGAGCCGCGGATCGCAGCAGACCTGGCGAAGCTTCAACAAAGCTTCGAGGATGGCGATGTTCGACTGAGCCAGGCCCCGCGCCTGGATCTCGGCGCGGACCCGCTCGTGCATCGCGAGCCGCACGCTCTCGTAGAGATCGCGCTGCGCCTCGGTGAGCTCGATCTCGCGCAGCATCTCGGTCTTGGGCGGCAGCTCGGTCGCCACCTGCTCCTTGGTCCGGCGCAGCATGAAGGGCTTGACCCGGGCGACCAGGAGCGCTTGCCGCTCGGTGTCGTTCTCCTTCTCGATCCGGTTGCGGAACACCCGGCGGAACACCTCGCGGTCGCCCAACAGGCCGGGCACCAGGAAGTTGAAGACCGACCAGAGCTCGCCCAGGTGGTTCTCGATCGGCGTGCCGGTGAGCGCGAGCCGCTGCTCGGCCTGCAGCTGGACGGCGGTGCGGGCGAGCTTGGTCGTCGGGTTCTTGATCGCCTGGGCCTCGTCGAGGACCACCAAGCGGAAGCGGCGCTGGACGAGCTCGTCGCGGTCACGGATCAGCAAGGCGTAGCTCGTGAGCACGACGTCGTGCGCGTCGATCTCGTCGAACAGTTCTTTGCGGTCGTTGCCCTGCAGAACGAGCAGCCGGAGGTCGGGGGCAAATTTGCGGATCTCGCTGCGCCAGGTGGGGATAAGGCTCGTCGGGGCCACGATCAGGACCGGCCGGTCGAGCCGCCCACACTGCTTTTCCATGAGGATGTGAGCGAGGGTCTGCAGCGTTTTGCCGAGCCCCATGTCGTCGGCGAGCACGCCCGACAGGCCTACGCTCGACAGGAACTGCAGCCAGGAGAGGCCCTGCTGCTGGTAGGGGCGGAGCTGGGCCTTGAGCGCCGTCGGCTGCGGTACCATCGGCACGCCCCCGCTCTCCACGAGGCGCCTGGCCATGGCGCGCAGCTGCTCGCCGCCCTCGAAGCGGAGCTGACCGGGCGGCAGGGCGTTCTCGAGCGCGACCAGACGGGTCGCCTCGGCCCGCGAAAGCCGCACGGGCTCGCCCGCCTTGATCCGGCCCCCGGCGAAGAGCTCGTGCATGGCATCCAAAACCGCCTTGAGGCGCGAGGCGGGGATCGGCACGAGCCGGCCGTCCGGTAGGGTGCCGTAAACGGGCTCGTCACCGTAACGGTCGAGCGAGACCGCGCCGAGCTCCTCGGATGTCCGCCGGAACAGGTCGAGCAGGACGGGGAGGAGGGAAATCCGCTCCTCGCCGACCCGGATGCCGATGTCGAGATCGAACCAGTCGATGCCGGTGTCGGTGACCTCGACCCGCCAATCCTCCTCGGCCTGGACGACCCGGTAGGGGTAATTCTCGGCGAAGGTCACCCGCCAACCCTCGGCCTGCAGCCGCGGCAGCTCTTTGTGGTTGAACTCCACCCAGCGCATCGAGACGTCGCCGTCGTCGTCGTCCTCTTCGAACGTGAAGTCCTGGCGACAGCTCTCGGGCGCGAACCGGCCGAGCCCGGTGGGCCCGAGCGGCTGCAGGCCGAGGGCGTTGAGCCGCTCGATGAACTGCACCTCGGCGACCGCGTCGCGCGGCATCACCAGGAGGCGGTTTTCGACCACGTGGTTGAGCTCGGTACGACCATCCTGCCAGCCGACCTCGCAGCCGGCGTAATCGAAAGTGACCCGCGCCAAGGGCAGATCGACCTCCTCTTCGCGCCGGTCCCAGCCGATGCCGCGGCTCACGAGCACCCGCGGGCAATGGAGATGGATACAGGGCTTGGGCTTGACCTCGAGCTGTTCGCGCTTCTTGAGCGGCTCGGGCAGCGGCAGGACTTCGGCCGAAGGCTGCAGCTTCTGCCGCACGAGCGTCGCGACGGTGGCCGGGATCGCAGGAGCACGGAGGAGCAAGGTCGCGACCCGCTCGGGCACCGTGGTCTCGACCCGACCGACTTCGCGCGCTTTGACGTCGATGTACCAGGGCTGACCCAGGGCCACGATCAGCGTCTCGTCGCTGCTCTTGTCGAGCTCGCAGAAACAGCGCTGCTGCCCCTCGGCGTCGAACCGCCAATAAAAGCGGCCTTTGCGCGGCTCGGCGTAACGCAGCGGCAGGCCCTGCCCGTTGCGCCAATGGCAGCGGCCGGTCTCCAGGATCCGGCGCAGGGTCTCGCCGTCGGCTGCCGCACCGAGCCGCCGGGTGTTGCTCGGCACGCCACCCAACAGTCGGCCGATCACCTGGTCCTCGAGGCCGACGAAGGAGGGCGTCTCCTCGCTCACGAGGTTGGCGATCGCGATCGGCTGCTCGCGGCCGTAAGCACCGCCCGCGAGCTGGCGGGCGCGCATGGTGACGACCATGATCGGCTGGGCGAGCCCTTGGTCGCGCCAGGCCCGCTGCGCGGGCTCGAGCAGGTAGAGGATACACTCGCTGCCTTCGGCGTGGCCGTTGGTGGCGGGCTGCCGGGCCGCGGCGTTGACCGCACCGATCCAGGCTTCGAGCTCTTGGTCGATCGAGCCCACCACGTCGTCGGGCGAGGGCGCCGCGGTCTTCTCGAGCACGCCCAAAAGCGTGGCAGCGGCATGCTCGCACTCGGAATAAACGAGGCAGGTACAGGTCGAGGTGATTTTGATCCGGCCGCCGCGGCCGTTGGCGATCTTGACCCGAGTGAGGAAGGGGGCGCGTCGTTCGCCCTTGATGCGACCGGTGACCGAGCGCCCGTCGCGCTCGACATCCACCTCGAGTACAGCCCCCTGGGCGACGAGGTCCTCGGCCTTCTTCCAGATCGAGGTCGGGAAGAGGCGCTCCAGATCGGTACGGTTGAACGGCAGCATCGTTTCGCTGGTCGCGCGCGTGACTTTTTGGTTGTTCGGCGACAACGGGCGCCGATCGTGGTCTTTGGCATATCTGCCGACACCCGCCAAGAACTTTCGAAGGGCTGGGCGTCACCGCTCACCCTTCAGCGTGGCGGGTCGGCGACAGAGATACGACGGAAAACGCTGCACGCGAGGCGCGAGCACCTCCCCCTGCGGCAACACGCCGCGGGGGCCCGGCTGCGGTTCACCCCGGGAGGGGACGCCGCGGGTCGAGCTCGCCCGGCCGGCCGGGAAGCTCGAGCCGAACACGCCGCGAGCTCCCGCGCGCGACCACCCGGCCGCCGCGCAGCACGAGGAGCCGGGCGGCCTGCAAGCGGATCGCCTCGATCGGGTCGGCGGCCTCGAGCAGCACGAGATCGGCGCGGCAGCCGGGCTCGAGCCCGTAGCCCTCGAGCCCGAGGATCGAAGCCGGCACGCTCGTGATCGCCTCGTAGGCGGCATGCATCTGCTCGCGGCTCGTGAGGTGACCGACGTGGATCGCCATCTTGGCGACCTCGAGCATGTCGGCCGAGCCGAGCGGGTACCAGGGGTCCATCACGCAATCGTGGCCGAAGGCGACCGGAATCCCGTGCGCCCACATCTCGGCCACCCGGGTGAGCCCGCGCCGCTTGGGCCAGGCGTCGTGCCGACCCTGCAGCCAAATGTTGATCAAGGGGTTGGGGATCGCCGCAACACCCGCCTCGGCCATGAGCGGTAGGAGCTTGCTCACGTAATAGTTGTCCATGCCGTGCATGGAGGTGAGGTGCGAGCCCGCCACTCGACCCCCGAGCCCGAGCCGGACGGTCTCGGCCACGAGCGTCTCGATGTGCCGCGAGGCCGGATCGTCGCTCTCGTCGCAATGCAGATCGACCCGCAGCCCGCGCTCGGCGGCGATCGTGCACAGCTCGACCACCGAGCGCCGGCCGTCCTCCATGGTCCGCTCGTGGTGCGGGATCCCGCCCACGACCTCCACACCGAGCTCGAGCGCCCGCAGCAGGTTCGGCAAGCCGCGCGGCGCCCGGTAGAGCCCGTCCTGCGGGAAGGCCACGAGCTGGATCGTCAGATAGGGTGCGACCCGGCGCTTGACCTCGAGCAGGGCCGCGACACCCACGAGCCGGTCGTCGGTGACGTCGACGTGGCTCCTGATGGCGCCGATCCCCTGGGCGACCGCGAGATCGCAGTAGGCGAGCGCGCGCTCGACCACCTCCTCGTGGGTCAAGCCGGCGCGCAGCTCGCCCCAGATGCGGATGCCCTCGAGCAGCGTGCCGCTCTCGTTGAGCCGCGGCCGGCCGAGCGAGAGCACGGAATCGAGATGGAAATGGGCGTCGACGAGGGGCGGGCTCACGAGATGGCCGGCCGCGTCGATCACTTCCCGAGCGGCGACATCGATCGCCGGGCGGACCTCGACGATCCGGCCCGCGTGGATCAAGAGGTCCTGGCCGCTCCGGCCGTCCGGTAAAGTCGCGTTGCGGATCAGGAGATCGGGAATCACGGGGGCAGGTCCTCCACTCGGGCGGGGGTCGCTCGGGCCGATTGACGGGCCGCGAGCCCGCCGGCATCGCTGCCCCCGGGGCTCGCAGCTCCGGAGCGCGGTGGCAAGATGGCGGCTCGCCGGTGGTTCGACGATCCGCTCGCGGCGAGCCAGTGGCACCTGCCGATGATCGGCCTCGGCCGGCCGTCACCCCGCCCGACCGGCCGCGGCGTGGCGATCGCGATCCTCGACGACGGGGTCGACCCGACCCATCCCGACCTCGCCGCCGCCTACGATTGGACCCGTGATGTCGACGCGGCGAGCGGCGCCGAGGACGGCCGGCCGCGCTTCGACGGGCCGGAGGGCGACCGGCCCCGGACGGCGGTCGCGGGCATCACCGCGGCGCGCAACGGCAACGGGATCGGCGGCCGGGGCGTGGCACCGGAGGCGACGATCGTCTCCATCCGCCTGCCGTTCGCCGAGATCGAGCGCGGTGGACTGCCGGACCGGCCCGAAGATTCTGCCCGGGCCTTCGCCCGGGCCGCCAGCGTCGACGTCGCCAACAACAGTTGGGGCGAATCGACCGGCCTTCATTCGATCCACGACCCCGCCTGGCAGCCGATGTTCGACGCCCTCGACGCGGCGGTCCGCAACGGCCGCGGCGGGCTCGGCACGGTGTTCGTCTTCGCCGGCGGCAACGAGCGCAAACTGCGGCTCGACGCCAACTATTCGAACCTCACCAACCACCACGAAACGATCGCCGTGGCGGCGGTCGATCGTGCCGGCAAGGTCGCGGCCTACAGCTCGCCTGGCGCCTCGCTCTTGGTGGCCGCCCCGGCGGCGAACCTCACGACCGACCGGCCGGGTGCCGAAGGGTACAACGACGGCACCGGCCGCGACCTCGCCGATCCCGACCACACCCGGAGCTTCGGTGGCACCTCGGCCGCGGCCCCGGTCGTGAGCGGCGTCGTGGCGCTCCTGCTCGAGGTCGAGCCGCGGCTCGGCTACCGCGACGTCAAGGAGATCCTCGCCCTCTCGGCGAAGCGGATCGACGTCCCCACGGGCTACGAGCGGGGCGAGGGCAGCCTTTGGAACGGCGGGGCGGCGGCGATGAGCCGCGACGTCGGCGCCGGGCTCGTGGATGCCCCCGCGGCCGTCCGGATGGCCGAGACTTGGCTCTTGGGCGGCCGATCGGCACAACACGAGGGGAACCTCGTGCTCCACTCGGTCGCCGGCACGCGGCTCGGGGACGGCTTCCTTGAGCGGGGCACGCCGGTCGAGATCCGCTTCGAGGTCGAAGCCGGCCGGCTCGAGCGGGTGCAGGACGTCGAGCTCGACCTTTCCTTCACCCATGCCTGGCTCGAGGATCTGCGGATCACCTTGACCTCGCCCTCGGGGGTCGAGAGCCTTCTGGCGAACCGCCCGCCGAGCGACCCTTCGGGCGAGCTCGGCGTCGTGCTCGGGCCCACTTGGCGGTTCGGCAGCACCCAGCATTGGGGCGAAGAGGAAGCCGGCACCTGGGTCTTGCGCCTCGACGACCTCGCACCTGGGGACACGGGCCGGGTGTTCGGGGCCACGCTCCGGCTGTTCGGCCCGGCACCGACGGCCGACGACCGCTGGGTCTTCACCGACGATCACGCGCGCTTCGCCACGGCTCGCGAGCTGATCGATTCGGGCGGGCTCGACATCCTCGACGGCTCGGCGACGAGCCGCGGGGTGAAGATCGACCTCGCCCCGGGCGCGGTCTCGACGATCGCCGGCAAGCCCGTGCGCCTCGGCGCCGAGACGGTGATCGAGACCGCGATCGGCGGCGCCGGCAACGATCGGCTGTTCGGCAACGAGGCGGCGAACACGATCTGGGCGGGCGCCGGCAAGGACCGGCTCACCGGCCGCGGCGGCGACGATCTGCTGCGGCCCGGCCCGGGCGCCGACCGGGTCGACGGCGGCCCCGGTATCGACACGCTCTGGCTCGCAGGCCCCCGCTCGGCCTACGAGCTCCTGTTCGGCCGCCGCGGGCTCGAGGTCCGCGACCTCTCGGGCGAGGAGGGGATCGACCGGGTGACGGGTGTCGAGCGGGTGCGCTTTTCCGACGGCACCTTCGACCTCGACGCGCTGGTCCTTTCGGGCTGAAGCTTCAGAGCCGCCGCTCGGCGGCGGCGAGCCGGCGCGCGCGCCAGAGGATGAAGAGCCCGGAGCCCACGATCAGAACGGCACCCGCGAGCATCCGGGCATCCGGAACCTGGCGCCAGAACAGGAACCCCGTGAGCATCGCGATCGGGACCGAGACGTAGCGGATCGGCGCCACGACCGAGAGTTCGGCCGTGCGCACGGCGTGGACGAAGCCCTGATAGCCGGCGGCCAAGAGCACGGCGCAGAGAACCAAGAGGGCCACGTCGCCCGAGGTCGGGGCGGGCCAGCCCCGAGGCAGGCTCGCGAAGCCCGAGAGCGTCACGAGCCCCGCGGTGGCGATCGAGACCGCGGCCGTGGGCACGGCGGTCGGGATCCGGCGGGTGACGAGGTCGCGCACCACGCTCGTGGCGGCCGCGGCGAGCGGCAAAAGCACCGCGGGCGTCCGGGCCCCGGCCGGGGCGGCGGCCAGCGCCACGCCCGCAAAGCCCACGAGCACGGCGGTCCAGCGCCGCCAGCCCACGGGCTCCTGCAGGAACAGCGCCGCCGCGACGGTCAACAGGATCGGGGCGGAGAAGAACAGGACCATCGCATCGGCCAAGGGCAAGGCTGCGATCGAGGCCAAGAAGAGCCAACTCGTCGCGGTCTCGGCGGCGGCGCGGGCGAGCACCCAGGGCTCGAGGACGGAACGGAGCCCGAGGCGTCCGGCCTGGGCACGCAGCAAGAGGAGCAGGAGCGGCAGGACGGCGAGGCCGCGCAAGCTCATGATCTGACCGATCGGCAGCCGCTCGGCGAGGAGCTTCACGAAGGTGTCGTTGACGGTGAAGGCGGTCATCGCCCCGGCCATGACGAGCGCGCCTTCGAGGATGCGTCGAGCCGTGCTCACGAGGCGGCCACGGGTTCGCGGCGGGCGCGGGCGAGCCGCCGCTCGCGCCACCAGATGAACAGGCCCGAGGCCACGATGAGCGCCACGCCGACGGCCGCGGCCGCATCCGGCAGATCGCCGAAGACCAGGAAGCCCCAGAGATAGGAGAGCGGGATCGCCCCGTACTTGAACGGCTGCAGGTACGAGACCTCGGCCGTGCGGGTCGCCTCGACATAGGCCCAAAAGGCGAGGGTCACCGTGACCGCGCCGGCCGTGGCACCGAGGAGGAGCTCCTGCGTGACCGGCTCCCAGGCGACCAACGAGGCCAGAGCGCCGTAGGCGAGGAGGGCGAGCGTGGTGGCGAGCACCACGGCGCGATTGTCGAGCCCGGTCGGCAGGCGGCGGACCAGGAGGTCGCGGCCGGCGATGCAGACCGCGGCCAAAAGCGGCAACAGGGCCTCGGGCCCGTAGCCGCCGCCCCCCGGGCGGATCACGACGAGCACGCCCGCGAAGCCCACGAGGACCGCGGTCCAGCGCCGCCAGCCCACCCGCTCGCCGAGGAGCGGGCCGGCGAGCGCGGTCAACAGGATGGGGGCGGTGAACATGATCGCGACCGCGTCGCCGAGCGGCATGAGCACGAGCGCGCCGAAGAAGGCCGCGGTGACGCCGATCTCGAATGCCGACCGGCCGAGCAGGACGGGGTGGAGCAAGCCCCGAGGCCAGAGCGGCTCGCCCGGCCGGCGCAACGAGGCCAAAAGGACCAGGCAGGCGAGCGAGCGGAAGAGCACGATCTGGCCCACGGGCCAGCTCTGCGTGAGCCATTTGACGATCGTGTCGCCGAGCGAGAAGAACAGCGAGGAGGCGAGGATCAGCGCCGTCGCGCGCAGGTTCGCGGAGCCGGGCGGAGCGGGCGACATTCGGTTCGGGCCGATCGGGTCCGAGCTCGGGGTGCGGGGGAACCTGCCCGAGGCCGGCGGCGGGCGGAAGCGCGCTGGCGCCGGGCGGCCTTGCGGTGCGAGGGCGATCGGCCTAGCCGTCCGGCCGTCGAGCGCGGGGAGGCGGGATGCGCGGGGATGCGAGGCGGAGCGGCTGGCGGCGGCGCGAGGTCGGGGCGGCCCTCGCCCTGCTCGTGGCGGCCACCGGACGGGCGATCGGCGCTGCCGACGAGCGGCTCGAGCGCTGGCGCGCGGAATGGCCGCGGACCGACTTCGGCCGGACGACCGTCCCGCTCGCCGAGATCCGCGACGGCGGCCCGCCCAAGGACGGGATCCCACCGATCGACCGGCCGCTCTTCCTGCCGGTCGCGAGCCCGCCCGGGCTCGACGAGCGGGAACCCGTGATCGGCTTCGGGATCGGCGAGGACCGGCGCGCCTATCCGCTGCGCTACCTGCTCTGGCACGAGATCGTGAACGACGAGGTGGACGGGCTGCCGGTAGCGGTGACTTACTGCCCTTTGTGCAACACCGCGATCGTCTTCGACCGACGGGTCGAGGGCCGCACGCTCGATTTCGGCACGACCGGCAAGCTCCGCCGTTCCGACCTCGTGATGTACGACCGGCAGACCGAGAGCTGGTGGCAGCAATATACGGGCGAGGCGATCGTGGGCGCGATGGCCGGCCGCAAGCTCGCCATGCTACCCGCCCGGCTCGAGAGCTGGGCCGAGTTCCGCGAAAGGGCACCCGAGGGCCGGGTGCTCGTCCCGGAGAACCGCCGGCTGCGCCCCTACGGCCTCACGCCCTATGCGGGCTACGACAGCGGCCGGGTCCCGCTCCTCTACGACGGTCCCCTGCCGGAGGGTGTGCCGCCCTTGGCCCGGGTGGTGGTGGTCGGCGAACGGGCTTGGGCGCTCGACCGGCTACGCGAGCGGGGGCGGATCGAGGTGGACGATCTCGTGCTCTCCTGGCACCCGGGCCAGCTCTCGGTGCTCGATGCGCAGCGGATCACGGCGAGCCGCGAGGTCGGCTCGGTCCGGGTCCAACGGCGCCGTGGTGCGGCGCTCGAGGACGTCGTCCACTTCGTGACCTTCGCCTTCGTCTTCAAGGCGTTCGTCCCGGACGGCCGGATCGAGGGGTGAGCGGGGCCCGCCACGGTCAGCCCGGGCGCGGGCGGAGGTGGGCGTACCAGCGGCGCTCGAGCAGCTTGACCAGGCCCACGATCGCGAAGGTCAAGACCAGATAGAAGAAAGCGGCGGTCAAGAAGGCCTCGTAGGGGCTGTAATAGCGGGAATTGACGATCCGCGCCGCACCGGTGAGGTCGACGATCGTCACCGTGCTAGCGACCGCACTGCCGTGCAGCATGAAGACCATCTCGTTGCCGTAGGCGGGCAACGCCCGGCGGAAGGCCGACGGCAGCACGATCCGGCGCAGGACGAGCGCGCGCGACATGCCGAGGGCCCGGGCCGCCTCGATCTCGCCCCGCGGGGTCGCCTGCACCGCGCCGCGGACGATCTCGGCCGTGTACGCTGCGGTATTCAGGGTGAAGGCCAACAGCGCGCAGAACCAAGCTTGCGAGAGCAGCGGCCACAAGACGCTCTCGCGGATCCAGACGAACTGCGCGGCGCCGTAATAGATCATGAAGAGTTGGACCAAGAGCGGCGTGCCGCGGAAGAAATAGGTGTAGGCCCAGACCGGGCCGTTGATGAGCGGGTTGCGGCTGGTCCGGGCGAGGCCGAGCGGCACGGCCAGCACGAGCCCGAGGGCGAGCGAGGCGAAAGTCAGCCAGAGCGTCGTCCAGGTGCCGCGCAGATAGAGCGGCAGATTGTCGAGGACGAGTTCGAGGTCGATCATGCCGGGCGGGCTTCGCCCCGCCGCACCCGCCGCTCGGCGAGCGCCAAGAGCAGGGTCGAGACCGTGGTGAGTGCCAGGAACACCAGGGCGACGGCGAAATAGAAGGTGAACGGCTGGCGGGTGGCCCCCGCGGCGAGTGCCGCCTTGCGTACCATGTCGTCGAGCCCGATCACCGAAAGGAGCGCGGTCGCCTTCAACAAGACGAGCCAGTTGTTGCCGAAGCCCGGCAGCGCGTGGCGCAGCATCTGCGGCAGGAGGATGCGGCGGAACACCAGGAACGGGCTCATGCCGAAGGCCCGGGCGGCCTCGAGCTGGCCCTTCGGGACCGCGAGGATGGCACCCCGGAACGTCTCGGCCATGTAGGCGCCGTAGACGAAGCCCAGGGTCACGACACCCGCGGTGAACGGCCCCACATCCACATGGTCCCAGCCCGTGCGCGCCACGAGGTCGTTGACCAGCATCTGGCCGCCGAAGAAGACGAGGAGCATGAGGACGAGGTCGGGGACGCCGCGGATCAGCGTCGTGTAGGCCCCGGCGAGCAGCCGCAACGGCAAGGCGGGCGAGAGCTTGGCGAAAGCTCCTGCGAGCCCGAACAGGATCGAGAGGGCGAGGCCGGCCAGCGCCGCCTCGACCGTGAGCACCGCACCCTCGAGGATCGAGGGGCCGTAGCCCTGCAGGTCGAGCACGACGCCCGCGCCGGCCGGTGCGGCTCAGCCCCCGTAGATGTCGAAGTCGAAATACTTCCGGGCGATCTTGTCGTAGGTGCCGTCGGCGCGGATCGCGGCGATCGCGTCGTTCAGGAGCTTCTTGAGGTCTTGGTCCTCCTTGCGGACGGCGATGCCGGCCCCTTCGCCGAACCACCTCTTGTCGCGCAGTTCGGGGCCGACGAACTCGAAGTCCTTGCCCTTCTCGGTCTTCAAGAAGCCGTCGAGCAGGGCTACCGAGTCGGCGAGCAAGAGGTCGAGACGGCCGGCGAGCATGTCCAGGTTGGCCTCGTCCTGCGTGCCGTAGCGGACGATCTCGACGGTATCGCCATAATTGTCTGTCAGGTAGTAGTCGTGGATCGTCGCGCGCTGTACGCCTACCTTCTTGCCCTTGAGGCCTTCTTTGGTGATCTCGATGCCGGAGCCCTTCCTGCGAACGAAGCGGGCCGGCGTCTGATAGTATTTGTCGGTGAAGTCGACCCGCTTCTTACGCTCCTCCGTGATCGACATCGAGGCGACGATCGCATCGAACTTTTTGGCCAAGAGGGCGGGGATCATGCCGTCCCAATCCTGCAAGACGAGCTCGCACTCGGCACCGATCTTGGCGCAAAGGGCATAGGCGATGTCGATGTCGAAGCCCACGAGCTTGCCGTCCGGTCGGACCTCGGAAAAGGGCGGATAAGCACCTTCCACACCGATCCGGATCTTCTTCCATTCTTTGGCGGCGAGCGGCGCGGCCGTGAGCGCGAGCGCGCCGGCCACGAGCAGAAGGGCGAACCTGCGGACCATCGCTGCCTCCCGTGGACGGTCTCGACCGCCAGAGTTCCGATCCGACCGCCTGCCGTCAAGCCGCCGGCCGGTGCGCCTCGAAGGGCCTCAGTGGAGGTCGATGTCGAACCGGAAATAGGCCCGCGCGAGCCGCGCGAGCTCGCCCTTCGCGCGCAGCCGCTCGAGCGCGGCGTCGAGCCGATCGAGCAGTGCGCGATTGCCCTTCTTCACGACGATCCCCGCACCCTGGCCGAACCAGCGCGGCTCGGTGAAGTTCGGGCCACAGAGCTCGAGCCCGGCCCCGTCCTTGCTCTCGAGCACGCCCTTCTGCAACGCGAGCGCATCCGCGAGCACCAGATCGGCGCGGCCGTCGCGGACGGCCGCCACCGCCTCGGGCAGGGTCTCGAAGCGGAGGATCGTGGCCTCGCTGCCGAAGGTGGCGGTCACGAACTCGTCGTGGGTGGTCGAGCCCTGGACGGCGATCCGCCTGCCGCGCAGCTGGCCGGGTACGGGCTCGATCCCACTCCCCGCCTTGCGCAAAAAGCGAGCTGGCACTTGGTAATATTTGCGGGTGAAATCGGCCGTCTCACGCCTTTTGTCGGTGATCGAGACCGAAGCGATGATCGCATCGACCTCGTTCCAGAGCTTGGGCTCGAGCCCGATCACGGCGTCCTGGATGACCGCCCAGGGCCTTTGGACGAACACGCATTGCACGGCGAGCTCGGCGCAAACGGCACGTGCGACGTCGATGTCGAAGCCCTTGAGCCGGCCTTTCGTGTCGACTTCGGAAAAGGGCGGATAGCCACCCTCGACGGCGATCCGCAGGGCCGGCCCGCTCGGCACGGGTGCCGTGGGCCGTACAGCCGCCTCCTCGATCCGCTCCCGGCGCGGCTGGGTGGGAGCGGTCTTGGCGCCCGACGGCTTCGCCGCTCGGGGCTTCGTCGCGACCCGAGAGGTCACCGAGGGCTTTCCCTCGGCCGTTGCGGAACCTCCGCCGCCGGGCGCGTTCGCAGCGGCGAGCGGGACAGCGGCGAGCAAGCTCGCGAGCGCCGCAGCGAACAAGGTCATCCGATGCATCGAGCGAGCTCCCCCGGGTCGTCGAGGATCCTTTTCCCGCCTCGACCCGGCCCGTCAAGCCCGCCCGAGGCCCCGCACCCGCTCGTTGTGGCCGGCGAGGAACCGGCGCAGGCGGTCCGAGCGCGGTCCACCCAGCACTTGGTGCGGCGGGCCCCGCTCCTCGATCCGGCCCTCGTGGAGGAAGACGACCTCGCTCGCGACCTCGGCCGCGAAGCCGACCTCGTGGGTGACGATCAACATCGTGCGCCCCTCGAGAGCGAGATCGCGCATGACCTTCAAGACCTCGCCCACGAGCTCCGGGTCGAGGGCCGAGGTCGGCTCGTCGAACAGCAAGACGGCCGGCTCCATGGCGAGTGCCCGGGCGATCGCCGCGCGCTGCTGCTGCCCACCCGAGAGCTGGGCCGGATAGTGGTCGCCTTTGTCGTGGATCCCGACTTTGGCCAAGAGCGCACGCGCCCGTTCGACCGCTTCGCGGCGCGCGACGCCCAGGACATGGATCGGCGCCTCGATCACGTTCTCGAGCACGGTCATGTGCGACCAGAGATTGAACTGCTGGAAGACCATACCGAGACGGGTGCGCGCCCGCTCGACCTGGCGGCGATCGGCCGGCACGAGGCCGCCGCCGCGCTTCGGCACGAGCCGGATCTCTTCACCCGTGACCCGGATCCGACCGGCGTCGGGCAATTCCAGGAGGTTGATGCAACGCAGGAACGTGCTTTTGCCCGAGCCCGAGGCACCCAGGATCGCGATCACGCCGCCTTGCCGGGCGGCGAGCGACACGCCTTTGAGAACTTCGAGCCGGCCGAAGGATTTGTGGATGTCCTGGACTTCGAGGGCCGGGACCGCCGCCTCGTCCATGTCACCTCGCCGCGAACGGCGGCAGGCTCGATCCGCTGCTCGATTCTTGTCAAGGACCGGTCGGGGCGAGGCACGGGCTCGGTGGGGGAGAACGGGGCGCCCAAACCGCCGTCCGCGCGCCGGGCGTGCGCGCCGAGAGTCGCGTCTCCCCGGCACGCGGTCCGGGCCAACGATCTTCGCGGGCTGGCCCCGCCCCATCCGGACACCATTTCTCCGGTTCGTCTCGAAAACCGGCGCGAAGGACGCGGGCACTGCCCGGAACGGGCTCGCGAGGAGCGAGGAGGCGAGCCGGCCGAGCCACGGAAGTGACCACGCCCACGAGCCGAGCCCGGCGATCGGCAGCGCGGCCGCCGCGGACCTCAGCTGCCGGTCCCGGCTCCGGCGGCCGGCAACAGACGCTCGATGGCGCTCGTGATCTCCTTCGAATCGGGCTCGACGCTCGACGGCCAGAACGCAACGGCGCGGCCGTCCGGGCCGATCAGGTATTTGTAGAAGTTCCAGCGCGGCCCGGCCCGCTCGCCGAGCTCGCCCCGCAGCCAGACGAACAGCGGGTGGGCGTCGGGTCCCCGGACCCGGACCTTTTCGGTCAGCGGGAAGTCGACGTCGAAGTTCGTCTCGCAGAAGGTCTTGATCTGCTCGGCCGTGCCCGGTTCCTGATTCCCGAAATCGTTGGACGGGACGCCGAGGACGACCAGGCCGCGGTCGCGATAGCGGGCCCAAAGGCGCTGCAACGCGGCATATTGGTAGGTGTAGCCGCACAGCGAGGCGGTGTTGACCACGAGCAGTGGGCGGCCCGCGAAGCGGGCGAGCGGCAAGGGCTCGCCCTCGATCGCCGTGAAGGTGAAGGCGTGCGCGCCGCGCTCGGCGGCGGGCGCGGCCTGGACGGCGGAGAGCAGAGCGAGGGCGGCGAGCAACGGGCGCACGGTTCGGTCCTCCGGCTCGGTGGGCGCGGCCCGGGGCGCGCGCTACAACCCGTTCGGTATCCTGCGATACGCAGAGCGAGGCCGCGCGGACCGCCGGCCGGCCCCGGGGGCGCCGATGAGCAATCTCGTGATCGCCGCGCTGTTCCTGATCGGCACCCATCTGGGCATCCCGAGCACCCCGCTGCGCGCCCAGCTCACGGCCAAGCTCGGCGAGGGCCTCTACCGGCTGCTCTACTCGCTGATCGCGCTCGTGGCGATCGTCTGGTTGGTGCGGGCCTGGCAGGCGGCACCGGTCCGGATGCTCTGGACCCCCGGCCCGGGATTGCGGCACCTGCCGCTTCTGGTCATGCCGCTCGCCTGCCTTTTGCTCGTCTGCGCGTTGAGCCAACGCAACCCGACCGCGCTCGGCCAAGCACCCGATCCGGATTCGGCCGAGCCGGCGCGCGGCATCGTCCGGGTGACCCGGCATCCGATGATGTGGGCGGTGGCGCTCTGGGCGATCGTCCACGTTCTGGCCAACGGCGACCTCGCCTCGCTCGTCTTCTTCGGCACCTTCGCGGTTCTGGCGCTCGCCGGCAGCGTGGCGATCGACGCGCGGCGGACCGAGGAGCGCCTGCCCGGCTGGGGCGTCTTCTTGCAGCGGACCTCGAACCTGCCGTTCCAGGCGATCCTCGAACGGCGCAACAAACTCGTGCCGGGCGAGATCGGCCTTCCCCGGCTGGTCGCGGCCCTCGCCCTCTACGTGGCGCTGATCTGGCTGCACCCCCGGCTGTTCGGCGTCGCCGTGACCCCGTGAAGTCGGCCGGGCTCGCGCCCGAGGGCCGGCCGGTCAACCTTTCGTCAACCTTTTCCTGCGAAAAGGGTCGCGGGCTCGACGGTGCGAGGTGCCGTGGCGGTTCTGGCGATCCTCTTCTCGATCGCGCCGCCGGCGCTCGCGCTCGCCGTCCGTCTCGGCCGAGTCTCGCCGACTGGGCGGCCTTTGCGCACGAGCCCGGGCGGCTCGCGCGAGGCAGGGGGCGCGCACCATGCCGCCGAACGCGGGCGGGAGGTCGCCCCCTCAGCCGAGGAACCGAAGGAGCGTCCGCAGAAACGCCCAGAGCAGGCCCACGGCGAGGCTCGCATAGGCCGCGTGCAGCGCGACGCGTCGCAAGCGCGGCTCGATCGCGCGCTGCCCGGACAAAATCCAGAAGAGTACGGCGAGGCCGGCCGTGAAGGCGAAGAATCGACCCTCGTCCACGGCACGCGGTCTGCCTCAGCCGACCTCGTCGATCGAGACCCAGCGCCGTTCGCGAGCCGACAAAAGGACGGCGTCGACCACCCGCTGGACCTCGTAAGCCTCGCGGAAATCCGGGCGGAAGGTCGGACCGTCGGCCATCGCGAGCGCGATGTCCTTGACCTCGATCGCCTTGATCTCGTTGAAACCGAGCTGGTGGCCGGGAGCCGGGCAGAAGGCCGCGTAGTCGGCATGCTCGGGCCCCGCCGGAATCTCGACGAAGCCGGCCCGCCCGGCGGCCTGGCCCTTGAGGTAGAGCCGGAGCTCGTTCATCCGCTCCATGTCGAGCAGGATGGTGCCTTTGGAGCCGGTGAGCTCGAAGGCCAAATGCATCTTGCGGCCGGTCGCCACCCAGGAGGCCTCGATCGAGCCCACCGCACCGCTGGCGAAGCGGACCAGCGCGCGGGCTTGGTCGTCGACCTCGACCGGTCGTACCGGAGCGCCGCCCCGGGTGATCGCCCGCTCGGGGATCACCGTGTCGAGGTCGGCCACGAGCTCCTCGATCGGCCCGACCACGAAGCGCGCCATGGCGATGATGTGCGAGCCGAGATCGGCGATCGCCCCGGCCCCGCCCGCCGGGTCGAGCCGCCAGGACCAGGGCACCCCCGGATCGGCCATGTAGTCTTCGGCGTGGATGCCACGGAAGCTCCAGAGCTCGCCGATCTCGCCCGAGCTCACGATGTCCCGGGCGAGCCGGGTCATTGGATTGCGCAAATAGTTGAAGCCCACGAATGTCGGCAGGCCGGCATGCTCCGCGGCCTCGGCCATGTCGCGGGCGTCGATCGCCGTAGGCGCAAGCGGCTTTTCGCAATAAACCGCCTTGCCGGCTTCGATCGCGGCCAGCGCCATCTCCTTGTGCAACGCATTGGGCGTGGTGATGTCGACGAGGTCGACCTCGGGGTCGCGAACGATGTCGCGCCAATCGCCGGTCCAGCGCGGGATGCCGAGCTGGCGAGCGTTCTGGGCGGCGAGTTCCACCGTGCGATCGGCGAGGATCACGACCTCGGGCTTCACGGGCAGCTCGAAGACCGCCGGCGCCATCCGCCACGCGAGCGCGTGGCTTCTCCCCATGAAACCCGAGCCCACGAGACCGATCCGCAAGGGCCGGCTCATCGCAAGACCTCCCCGTTGACCACGACCGCGGGATCTAGCCGGCCGGCGAGCCCGGCCAGGATGTTTTCGGCTGCCTCGAGCGCCATCCGCCGGGCGGACTCCGCCGTGACTCCCGCGACGTGCGGCGAGAGCAGGAGGTTGGGCACGGCGAGCAACGGATCGTCGGCGGGGAGCGGCTCGCGGACCGTCACGTCGAGAGCCGCGCCGGCGAGCCGGCCCGAGCGCAACGCCTCGGCGAGCGCCGCCTCGTCGACGATCCCACCGCGCGCCGTGTTGACGAGGAAGGCACCGGGCGGCAACCGAGCGAGCCGCTGCCGGTCGATCAGGCCGCGGGTCTCGGCCGTGAGCGGGCAGTGGAGCGTCACCACGTCGGTTGCCGCGAGCGCGTCCTCGAGGCGCTCGACCGGCTCGCAGCCGGCCGCGAGGACGGCCTCCGCGGGGACGTACGGATCGTGGACGAGAACCCGCATCTCGAAGGCGAGCGCGCGACGGGCCACGCGCCGACCGATCCGCCCGAAGCCCACGATCCCGAGCGTCTTACCGGCGAGCTCGATCGGCACGAGCCGGTGGCGGGCCGCCCAATCGCCCGCGCGGACCGCCGCGTCCATCTTCGCGGCGAGCTTGGCGAGAGCCAGGATCTGGGCGAAGGCGAACTCGGCGACCGAAGTGGCGTTCGCGGTCGCGGTGACGGCTACCGGGATGCCTCGGGCGGTGGCGGCGGACAGATCGATGTTGTCCACACCCACCCCGTGTTTGGCGATCACCTGCAGCCGCGGTGCGGCGCGGATCGCCTCGCCCGGAAGCGGCGCGGTGCGAACGATCACCGCATCGGCAGCAGCGAGCGCTTCGGCGATCTCGGCCCGGCGCTCCTCGGCGAGCCGGACGATCTCGAGCCCCGGCTCGGTGCGCAGCCGGGCGAGCCCCGCCTCGTGGATCTCACCGACGAGCAGGACCCGGGCCACGGTGCCACCCGGCTCAATAGGTCGAGCTCTTCGGCCCCTCGGCCCGGCTACCCATCTCCTGGACGAGTTCGACCGCCTTCATGGTGAGGATGCGGGCGTCCGAGAGCAAGGTCGCGAAGTTGAGGCCCTTGGCGATCATCGCCTTGGCATAGGCCGGGGCGCCGCAATGCATGCCGACCCACAACCCGGCCTTGCGGGTCGTCGTGACGATCCGCTCGACCTCGCAGACCACCGCGGGCTCGGTCGGGTCGAGCTGCGGGGTGTAGCCCATCGAAAGCGCCAGATCGGCCGGGCCGATGTAGACCCCGTCGAGCCCCCGGGTGGCGAGGATCGAATCGAGGTTGTCGAGCGCTTCGGCGGTCTCGATCATGGCGAGGGCCAGGATCTGCCGGTTGGCCCGCGCGCCGTAATCCGCGCCGTGGACGAGGAGCGCGCGGGTCGGGCCGAAGCTCCGCTGGCCCTCCGGGGCGTACCGACAGTAGGAGACGAACTCCTCGGCCTGGTGGCGGTCGTTGATCATCGGGCAGATGATGCCCATGGCCCCGGCGTCCAACAGCTTCATGACGATCCCGGCCTCGCGCCAGGGGACGCGGGCGAGCGGGATCGCGGGCGTGGTGCCGATCGCCTGCAGCATGCCGACCGCCGCCTGGTAGTCGACGAGGCCGTGCTGGAGGTCGATGGTGAGGCTGTCCCAGCCGCAATGGGCCATGAACTCGGCGGCGACCGGGTGCGGGATCGCGCACCAGCCGTTGACGGTGGCGATGCCCTGCCTCCACTTCGTGACGAGCGTGTTCTCGCGCACCGGTCGACCTCCTGGGCGGCTGCGGCGCGGAGGCTAGATGCCGGGTCGGGGCCTGTCCAGGCGGACCCGTGGCCGCGTTCCCGGCGCGCTCGGGAGGCTCCCTTGTCGGTACGGCATGCGCTCGCCCTGGCCCTCGCTCTCCTCGCGGCCGCCCCGGCGGCGGCGCGCGATCTCGTGATCGGCATCACCCAGTTCCCCTCGACCCTGCACCCGAACATCGACTCGATGGCCGCCAAGAGCTTCGTGCTCGGCCTCACCCACCGACCCCTCACCACCTACGATGCGAGCTGGCGGCGGGTCTGCATGCTCTGCACCGAGCTGCCGACCTTCGAGAACGGCCGGGCCCGGCGCGAGACGACGCCCACGGGCGAAGACGGTGTGGCGCTCGCCTTCGAGCTCGCCCCCGACCTGTTCTGGGGCGACGGCACGCCGGTGACGAGCGAGGACGTGGTGTTCACCTGGGAGGTCGGCCGTCATCCCCTTTCGGGGGTGACCAACGCCGAGCTCTACCGTCGGCTCTGGAAGGTCGAGGTCGAGGATGCGCGCCGCTTCGTCCTGCATGTCGATCGGGTGACCTTCGACTACAACGCGGTGGGCGATCTGCGCCTGTTGCCGGCGCACCGCGAGCGCGCGGTGTTCGAGGCGGACCCGGCGACCTACCGGAACCGAACACGGTTCGACACGGCACCCACCGACCCCGGCCTGGCGATGGGCCCCTACCGGATCGTCGGGGTGACACCGGGCAGCCGGATCGAGCTCGCCCGCAACCCGTTCTGGCGTGGCCCCGCGCCGGCCTTCGAGCGGATCACGGTTCGGGCGATCGAGAACACGGCCGCGCTCGAGGCCAACCTGCTGGCCGGCGAGATCGACATGATCGAGGGCTCGCTCGGCCTGCCGCTCGACCAGGCCCTCGCGTTCGAGAAACGGCACGGCGAGCGGTTCCGGGTCGTCTACGTCCCGGGGCTGGTCTACGAGCACATCGATCTCCGGCTCGACAACCCGATCCTGGCCGACGTCAGGGTGCGGCGCGCCCTGCTCCTGGCCCTCGACCGCGAGCTCTTGACCCGCCAGCTGTTCGACGGCCGCCAACCGGTGGCCCACGGCTTCATGAGCCCGCTCGATCGGATGCTCGCTCCCGACCTGCCGACCTGGCCCTACGACCCGGCGCGGGCCCGCGCGCTGCTCGAGGAAGCCGGCTGGCGACCCGGCCCGGGCGGAATCCGCCGCAACGCCCGCGGCGAGCCCTTGCGGCTCGATTTCCAGACCACCGCCGGCAACCGTTCGCGCGAATTGGTCCAGCAGGTCCTGCAAGGCATGTGGCGAGCGGTCGGGGTCGACGTCGTGATCCGCAACGAGCCGCCGCGGGTGCTGTTCGGCGAGACGTTGGGCAAGCGCCGTTTCACCGGTATGGCCATGTTCGCTTGGATCTCGAGCCCGGAGAACGTGCCGCGCTCGATCCTCCATTCGGCGGAGGTGCCGCGGCCGGAGAACGGCTGGGCGGGGCAGAACTACACAGGCTTCGCCGATCCGCGGGTCGACGCGTTGCTGGACGCGATCGAACGCGAGCTCGACGAGGAGCGCCGCCGCGGGCTCTGGCGCGAGCTGCAGACCATCTATGCCCGGGAGCTGCCGGCCCTACCCCTCTATTTCCGGGCCGATGCGCACATCTGGCCGCGCTGGCTCGAGGGCGTCGAGCCGACCGGTCATCTGGCGCCGACCACGCTCTGGGTCGAGCGCTGGCGGGTGGTTCCCTGATCAACCGGCCCGCCGCAGCTCGGGGAGGAGGAACGCGGCACCCGCCGCGGCGATCGCGGCCGGGGCGAGCAGCGCCGCGACCGGTCCCGCGAGGTCGAGGAGCAGGCCCGAAAGGAGCGGGCCCGCCACCTGGCCGAGCCCGAAGCAGCCGGTGACGAACGCGGCGGCACCCGCCGGCGTCCGCGGGGCGGCGGCGCGCGCCTGCTCGAGGGCGAGGGCGGTGATGCCCATGAAGGTCCCACCCAGCGACAGGCCGGCCAGGACCGCCGGCACCGGCCGGGCCGCGAGCCCGGTGAGCGCGGTGCCGAGGGCGAGGAGCAGGATCGCGGCGACGAGCGCCGGGCAGCGGCCGAGACGGCGCCCGGCGGCCGTCCAGAGCGGCGCCGAGACGGCGCCCACGAGGCCGGCGGCGATCCAGGCGAGGGTGGCGAGGTCGGGATCGCGCGCCGCCAGGACCCGAACGAAGAAGGTGGCGCCGGCACCGAAGGCGAAGCCGGAAAGGCCGTAGGCCCAGGCGAGCCGGTGCAGAGCCGGGCTTTGCTCGAGCCGCGCGGGCGGGACCGTCGCGACCCGGCCCGCCGGCGCCAGACGGAGGAGGAGCGGTGCCGCCGGCAGTGCTAGGGCCGCCATGACCAGCCAGCCCACCCGCCAGCCCGGCCGGACGGCGAGTGCCACCGCCCCGCCGAGGGCGATGCCGATGCCGACCCCGGCGAGCACGCCGCCCATCGCCGAAGCGCGGCCCGCGGCGGCGAGACGCCCGGCCGCGGCGGCGACGCCGCCGAGGAACAGGAAGGCTCCACCCAGGCCGGCCACGAGCGGGGCGGCGAGCCAGGCGATCTCGTGGACGAGGAGCGGCATCGCCAGGGCACCCGCCGTGACGAGCCCGAGGCCCCATCGGACAAGCGCCGGCGCGGTCAGGCTCGGCCGCAGGGCGACCAGCACGGCGCCGGCCAGATAGCCCGCGAAATTGACCGAGCCCAAGAGCCCGGCCCGGGTGTCGTCGAGGCCGAGCTCGGCCTGCATCGGGGGCAAGAGTGGCGTGAGCACGAAGCGGCCCACGCCTTGCGGCAAGAGGACGGCGAGCGCGCCCGCGAGCACGACCAGCCTGGGCCGATCCAGCCGCCGCTCGTCCAACCCTAGGCCCCTCCCCCGCCCTTGCCGGCCGCGCTAGGTTCCGGCGACCCCGCCGGTCGGGGCCGGCTGCGAGCCTAGCAGCCGGCGGGATCTCCCGGAACGCGGATAGGGAGCGCGTGCGGACCTACCTCGTGCGCCGTGGGCTCGAGACCGCGGCCTCGATCCTGATCGTGGCCTTCCTCTTGTTCGCGCTCGTCGACCTCATGCCGGGCGATCCGATCGACCTCATGCTCCAGGCCGACCCGCGTCTGACCAGCGCCGATGTGGCCAGGCTCAAAGCGTTGCACGGGCTCGACAGGCCACTCCTCGAACGTTTCCGGGCCTGGCTCGCGGGCGCGCTGCGTGGCGAGTTCGGCTTCTCCCGGCTCTACGGGCTGCCGGTGGCCGCCATCCTCTTGCCGCGGCTCGGCGCCACCCTGCTGTTGGTCGGCACGAGCTTCCTCCTCGCCCTGGCCCTCGCCACGGCGCTCGGGACGATCGCCGCACTGCGCCCGCACGGGCTCGTCGACCGGCTCGTCAACCTCCTCGCGCTCTTCGCCGTGTCGGTGCCCTCCTTCTGGCTCGCCCTGCTCGCGATCTTGCTCTTCGCGGTCGAGCTCGGCTGGCTGCCGGCCGGCGGCGAGCCCCCGGCCGGGGCCGGGCCCGGCGGCTGGGCGCGGCATCTCGTCCTGCCGGTCGCGGTGACCACCTTGCTCGGACTCGGCCCGTTGCTGCGCTTCGTGCGCAGCGGCCTGCTCGAGGCCCTGCGCGAGCCCTGCATCCGGACCGCCCGGGCGAAGGGCGCCGGCACCGTGCGCGTCGCGCTGCGGCACGCGCTGCCGCTCGCACTGCCTGCGCTCGTGACCGTCGTGGCGCTGCAGACGGGCGGACTCTTGTCGGGTGCGCTCGTGGTCGAGACCGTGTTCGCTTGGCCGGGCATGGGCCGGCTGATCTACGAGGCGATCATGGGCAACGATTACAATCTGGCCCTGGTCGCGGTGCTGGCCGGAACGGCGGCCACGCTCCTCGCCAATCTCGCGGCCGACCTCGTCCATGCCCGGCTCGACCCCCGTGTCCAGCTCGGCTGAGGCGGCCCGGGGCGGAGCGCGACGGCCGGGCGGGCCGCTCGGCCGATCGGCCGGGGTCCTCCTCCTGCTGCTCGTCGCGGCGGCCGTCCTGGGTCCGCCGCTCGGCGGCGCGTTCGGTCTCGACGGCGAGCGGATCGACCTCGCCAATCGGCTCGCCCCGCCCGGCGCGGGCCACCCGCTCGGTACCGACGAGCTCGGCCGCGACTTCCTCGTGCGGCTGTTGGAAGCCGGCCGGGTCTCGCTGCTCGTGGGCCTTTCGGGTGCCGCACTCGCGACGGTGATCGGCAGCGCCCTCGGCCTCCTCGCGGCTTTCGCCCGCGGCGCACTCGATGCGCTCGTGATGCGCGCCGCCGACATCGTGCTGGCGCTGCCGCTCCTCCCGCTCCTCGTGGTGCTCGCCGCGGTCGATCCGATCCGGCTCGGCCTTCCCGCGGAGCTCGCCGCCTCGGCCGGCTTCGACGTCGCCCGGATCGTGTTGCTCGTGGCGCTGTTCGGCTGGCCCACCACCGCCCGGATCGTGCGCGCCGGGACCCTCTCGCTGCTCGCCGCCGAGCACGTCCGCGCGGCCCGGGCACTCGGCGCTTCGCCCGCCCGGGTGGCCTTGCGGCACGTCTTGCCGAGCCTCACGGCACCGATCGTGGTCGCCACCACCCTCGCGGTCGGCCAGGTGATCCTCGGCGAATCGGTCTTGAGCTTCCTCGGGCTCGGCATCCGCCCGCCCACACCGTCCTGGGGCAACATGTTGAGCAACGCCCAGGAGCTGCTCTGGCAGGCACCGCGGCTCGCGCTCTGGCCGGGTTTTCTGATCCTGCTCACCGTGACGGCTTGCAATCTCTTGGGTGACGCGCTCACCGAGGCGGCCGACCCACGCGCTCGGCGCCCCTGACCGCCGGAGGAGTGAATGGAGCTCGTTTGGTGCTACGTGACCTGTGCCTCGACCGAGGAAGCGCTCCGGATCGGACGAGCCGTGGTGGAGGAACGGTTCGCCGCCTGCGCCAACGTCCTGCCGGGACTCACCTCGATTTACCATTGGCAGGGCCGGATCGAAACCGGCAACGAATGCGCGCTCGTGCTCAAGACGCGGGCCGAGCTGGTCGACGCGCTCACGGCCAAGGTCCGCGCCCTCCACTCTTACACCGTGCCTTGTGTCGTGGCCCTACCCATCCGTGCCGGCAATCCGGACTATTTGGCCTGGCTCGCGGCCGAGACCGCGGCGGCGGCCAATAGGCAAGGAAGCACCGCGTCTTCGGCTGGATCGTGAATCGTTTTTCTACTAAAAGTAGAACGATGCTCGCGGGCGATGCGGAGTGCCCTTGGCCATCGCGGCGCGGATCCACCTCGGTGCGACAACGGTAGCGATCGGCCGGCTGGTCGGTCGGGCGCTCGATTTCCTGTTGCCGCCGCGCTGCCTCGGCTGCGGTGAGCCGGTCGACCGACAGGGTGGGCTCTGCGCCGCCTGCTGGACTCCCTTGCGCTTCCTCGGACCACCTTCTTGTGAGCGCTGCGGCTGGCCCTTGCCGCTGGACGCGCCGGGCCCGCAGCTTTGCCCGGCCTGCCACGAACGGCCGCCGCCCTGGGGTCGGGGTCGCGCGGCGCTCGTCTACGACGAGGCGAGCCGCGGCCTGATCTTGCGGTTCAAGCACGCCGAGCGGCCCGAGGCGGCGGCGACCTTCGCGCGATGGATGGCTGCCGCCGGGCGCGATCTCCTGGCCGAGGCCGACCTGCTCGTTCCGGTGCCGCTTCATCGCTGGCGGCTGTTGCGCCGGGGCTACAATCAGGCGGGATTGCTCGCCCGACAGCTCGCCCGGCTCCAAGGCGTGGCCTGGTCGCCCTCGGTCTTGCGCCGGCGCCGCGCGACCGCCTCGCAACAGGGGCTCGGCGCCGCGGCCAGGCGGGCCAACGTGACGGCGAGCGCCTTCGCCGTGCCCGAAAGGCGGCGCGCGGTGATCGCGGGACGGAGAATCGTGCTGGTCGACGACGTGCTCACCACCGGTGCCACGCTCGGCGCCTGCGCGCGCGTCTTGCGCGAAGCGGGTTGCGCCCGGGTGGATGTGCTCGTGCTCGCGCGGGTGGTGAAGCCGTCGTCGCTTCCTATATGACGGGGGCGTGACGCGGTACGCGGGTCGGGACCTGCCCCGGATGGTGAAGGTCGAGATCTACACCTCGCCTCTCTGCCCCTATTGCTGGCGGGCCAAGCGCCTGCTCAGTGAGAAAGGCGTGAGCTTCGAGGAGATCGATCTCTGGGCCGAACCCGAGCGCCGCTCCGAGATGGTCGCGCGGGCGGGCGGGCGTACCACGGTGCCACAGATCTTCATCGACGGACGGCCGGTCGGCGGTTCGGACGACCTCGCGGAGCTCGAGCGGCGGGGCGAACTCGACCGGCTCTTGGCCGGGAGCCCGCCGTGATCCGCTTCACGCTCGTTTGCAGCGCCGGCCACGAGTTCGAAGGCTGGTTCAAAAGCAACGAGGCCTTCGACGAGCAGCGGGCGGCGGGTAGCCTTTCCTGCCCGATCTGCGGCGGTACGTCCGTCGACAAGGCGATCATGGCGCCGGCGGTCGCCCGCTCCGGAGCCGGCGATCGGCCTCCGCCCGAGGTGATCGCGCGGTTCCTCGCGGTGGCCCGCGCGGTCCGCGACTATGTCGAGCGGAACTTCGAGAACGTCGGCTCCCGCTTCTCCGAAGAAGCGCGCAAGATCCATCTCGGCGAGGCCGAACCGCGCGACATTTACGGCGAGGCGACGCCCCGAGAGGTGGCGGAATTGCTCGACGAGGGGATCGAGGTCCGCCCGCTGCCCTGGGTTCCGAAACTCGACGGGTGAGCGCCGGTCACTCCGAGGGTGATCGACCCGCCACCTTCTCGAAGACCACGTTCTTGATTTCCGCTGCGCTGCGGTCTCCTTTCCCTGTTCGCTTGGAGGGAGGTCCGATGCGCGAGACGGTGAGCGTCGCTCTCCCGACCTACGATCGGGCCCATTTGTTGCCACGGGCGATCGGCTCGGTGCTCGCCCAGCTCGAGCCGGGCGACGAGTTGATCGTCGCCGACGACGGCTCGACCGACGGCACGGCTTCGTTGGTCGCGAGCTTCGGCCCGCCGGTCCGGTACCTGCCGCTTCCGCACCGAGGCGCTGGAGCCGCGAGAAACGCCGCTTGGCGGGTGGCGCGCGGACCGCTCGTGGCATTCCTCGATTCGGACGATCGCTGGCTGCCGGGCAAGCATCCCCTGCAGCGCGCCCTACTCGCCGCGCGCCCGGAGCTCGCGAGCTGCTTCAGCGACTTCCGGACGGCGTCGGTCGACGGCGTCGAGCGCGACGGCGGGCTCGCGGGCTGGCTCGGCGGCCCCACCCGCTTCGAGGATCTGGCACCCTCGGTGCCCTTGGCTCAACTGTTGCCGGACGGCCCTTGGGACCCGTCGATCCGCGTCCGAATCGGCGACTTCGCGTCGGCGGCATTGGCCGGACCGATCGTCAACATCGGCACGCTGCTGGTCCGCAAGGAACGGGTGGGGCCGGAGCTCGGCTGCGCGGAGGACGTGCCGACCTTCGAAGAAATTCCGGCGGTGGCACGGATCCTGCGGGCGGGGCGGGCTGCTTTCCTCGACCACCCGACGCTCGTCCAGCATGATCATCCGGGCCCGCGACTCACCGGCGCCGATCACGTGACCCGGGCGCGGGCGAAGATCCAAGTGCTCGAGCGAGCCTGGTCGCGCGACCCCGCGTTCCTCGCTCGCCACGGCGCGGCCATTGCAGCCAAGCTCCGCACGGCACGGCTCGAGCTCGCGCGACTCTTGTTGGCCGAGGGCGACAGTCGCGCCGCCCGTCGCGTGCTCGACGAGATCGAGGCGCCGCCCCGCGAGCTTGCGCTGCTCGCCCGCTTGCCGGCGCGCGCGCTCGTGAGCGCCCTCGCGGTCCGCCGCAGCCTGCGGCGCGTCGCGGCGATCTTGCCCTGGCTGCCGACGCTCGGCTGAGCGGTGGCCGCTACCGGTTCAGTGCGAGGTTTCGATGTTGATCGTGAGCGTCCGCCGCATGGTCCCTTTCGGGCCCTTCATGGGTCGCACGCAGTGCCAGGAGTTGAAGGTCTTGACGAACAAGACGCACTGGTTCGGCTCGAACTCGTAGGTCTCGAGCGTCTCCATGTCCTCGAACTCGGCCTTGTCGTTCATGCGGTTGAAGCTGAGTTCGGGCTTGCGGTGACGGTTGACCTCGGTACCGCCGCCATAAGCCGGATCCCACTCGCCTTCGCGAGCCATCGAGACGACCATGGTCACGATCTTGTCGGGATTGTCGGTGTGCGGCGTCACGCAGCCGCCGTCCGCCGGCAGCATGGAGAACTCGAAGCGCGCGGACAGCTTCGGCGGGGCCTTCCACCATTTGCCGCGGATCAGGTTCTTGAGGTTGCGCTTGAGACGGCCGGCGCGCGAGAGTCGCTTGAAGCCGAGGTCGATGTGCCGTTCCCGGAGCGCACCGAGCACGCTCCAGATGAAATCGTCCGACTTGATCCAGTCACGAAAATCGCGCCATATGGCGTGGCTTTCGACCCAAGCGTGGTATTGCTTGGCGTTGTATTTTTCCGAAAGAGAGTATTTGTGGCCTACTTTCGGCAGATACTGGAAAAGCTCGGAGGGTGGCCACACATCGAGGAAAAGGCGATATTGCTCGTCGCTCATGATCGGCTTGGCGAGGCCGATCGGGAACGGCTCGTAGCGGAGCTTCAGATTGTCGAGCGAGAACAGGGCCTGTGCCATGCCGGTGAGGTTCCGATCCTTGCGTTCGCCGACCCGCCGGGCGGCCGTCGACCTCGCAGATAGGCGGGCGAGGCGACCCGCAACAATGGTCGCGGGGTCGCAGCCGGACGCGGCCACGGGCCGGCTGTGCTGTTTCGGCGACAGCCTCTCGACAAGCCGGGCCGGCTGGGCGATGGACCGCGCCGGCGGACATCCGTGCCTCGACGGTTCGATGAGCGACAAGGTTCTCCTCTGCTCGTTCCCGAAAAGCGGCTCGAACTGGGTCCGCTACTGCATCGAGCATTTTTCCGGCCGCCCGACCCCGGGCAGCGAGCGCCGGCTGCTCCACCACGCGGGCGAGCCGATCATCGACCGCACCCACTTCCTGGACAAGCGCGATCGCCGTGTGTTCCTCGCCCACAAGCTGCGACGCGACAAGCCGGCGGTGGATGCCCCGTCGCCGCTTGGCTGGCGCGCGCGGCTCGAGGATTGGCGGCGGGCACGCGAGCGCGAGCGGCTCGCACGCGAGCGGCGGGTCCTCCTCCTGCTGCGCGACCCGTTCGATCTCTACGTCCGGGTCCGTGCGCTCGACCCCGAAGCTTTCCGTGGCTACGCGTCCAACATCGCGGTGTTCGACCGCTGCCGCCGTGACAAGCTCTTGGTCTATTACGAGGATTTGATGGTCGGCACGGGTGAGATCGGGCGGATCCTGGATTTCGTCGGGATCCCCCATGACCTCGCGGGCTTCGATCTCGAAGCCCATCGGCGCCGCTCCTTGGCCCTTTACGCGCAGGGCCCGGATGCCCCCCAGACCGCCGACGACCCTCTCGATTTCGGCCGCCACGCCCGCCGCCTCGCCCCCGAGACCCGCGCGCGGTTGCGCGATTTCTTGCTGGAGAGGCTCGGGCCCGAGCTCTATCGTCGCTATCTCGGTCGCTACGACCGGTCGACCGCTGCGACCGCGGGACAGCCGGCGGCGTGATCGCCCTTCTCGACCGCCTCGAGGCGTGGCGACACGCGCGTCGCTGGCGAGCCAAGCGGGCGCGGATGTTCGCCACGGCCGACCTGCTCGTCGTCTCGCACACCAAGAGCGGCCGCACCTGGCTGCGCGTGCTGCTCTCGCATCTGTGGCATCTCGAGCACGGCGTGCCGGCCGACGAGCTCGTGCGCGGCGACAATTTCAAAAGACTCGTCCCCGCCATACCGGCCGTTCATTTCGCCCGCGACACCCGCTTTCCGCCGGAGACCGGCGAGCTCGCCGCGAGCCCCGCGCAGCGCCTCCTCGTGCTGGTTCGCGACCCGCGCGACGTGGCGGTGTCGTTCTGGCACCATGTCCGTCGGCGCGCTTCCGACGCGGAACTCGCGCGCAAGCGGATCCCCCCCGAGGCCCGGGAACTCGACCTTTTCGCCTTCGCGATCGACCCGCGCCTCGGTGTGCCGCGGATCATCGGGTTCTACAATCGCTGGTGGCACGACCTCGCCCATCACCCGAACGCCACTCGTGTTCGTTACGAGGATCTCCGGGCCGACACCCCGGGCGAACTCGAGCGGATCACACGCTTCATGGGGGAGCGGCACCCGCCCGAACGAATCGCCGCGGCGGTCGCCTTCGCCAGCTTCGAGAATCTCAAAGAGAAAGAACGACAAGGCTTCTTCGCCTCGGGCCGGCTCGGCCCGCCCGAGGCGGCGACGGGGCCGGCGGCGGGTGACGATCCCGCGCTCTTCAAGGTGCGCGAGGGCAGTGTGGGGGGGTGGCGGCGGCATTTCGAGCCGCAGCAGGCGGCGATTCTCGACGCCATGGTGCGCGACACGCTCGAGCCGGGCTGGGGCTATCGAGCATGAGCCCGGTCGTGCCGGTCGGAACGCGGCGGGTGGCGATCCACCCGGGGTTCGTCAAGACCGCGACTTCGACTTTGCAGCGGCACGTGTTCCCGCGCCACCCGGAGATCGCCTATCTCGGCCTGCCGGCGCCCACGGCCGAGCTCGAATGGGCGATCCGCCACCTCTGCCAGGCCGACAGCACGCTCTGGGAGGGGGAGCGGGTGGCCGCGCTCCTGCGCGCGGCCGCCGAAGCCGCCCCGGCGGACCGGCTCCTGCTCGTCTCTTACGAGAACTTCGCGCTTCACGAATCGACCGACAAGGGCCTGGTGGCCGCGCGGCTCGCGGCGCTGTTCCCGGGTGCCCGGATCCTCTTCACGATCCGCCGCCAAGAGGAGCTCGTCACCTCCTGGTATCTCACCAAGCTGCGCGCACGGATCAAGCGCAAAGCCTTCATCCCCTTCGAAGAATGGTATTGGGCGGAGCGCCGCGAACCGCACCTGTCGATCCTCGGCGACTTGCGCTACACGCCCACGATCGAAGCCTATCGGCGGCTGTTCGGGGCCGAGCGGGTGTACGTCGTCCCGTTCGAGCTCCTGCGCCGCGAGCCCGCGGCCTTCGCTCGGGCCTGTGCAACGGCTCTCGGCGTCGATCCCGCGACTTTCGCTGGGCTTTTGGCCGGGCATCGCGAGAATGCCGCGATGTCGCAGCGCTATTTCGATTTCTGGCGGCGCTTCGGCCATCTCTTGCCGCGTCGGTTGGCCCGCAAATGGGCGCGCCGCATGCCGATGCACGGCGGGCCCTCGGCCCGGATCCCACTCTCTGAGCCGATCCGAGCCGACATTGCCCGGGTGGTGGCCGAGGACAATCGGCGCCTCGCCGACCTCACCGGCCTCGATCTGGTGGGCCTCGGTTACACGGTCGCTACCCCGCCGCTTTCCGAGCGGGCGGTCGGCTCGGCCACGGTCTGACGCTCTTCGGCGGTGTCCCGCTGCTTCGGCCATTCCATGCGGAGCGGCGATCTGCCATAAGCCTCGCAGGAGGACGCGCCGCGAGGCCGCATGCGCAAGTCGGGCAGCCGCCTGCTCATCTACAGCCACGACAGTTTCGGCCTCGGTCACCTCAGGCGCTGCCGGGCGATCGCTCACGACCTCGTGGAGCGGTGGCCGCAGCTTTCTGTGCTCATTCTTTCGGGCTCGCCGATCATCGGCAGCTTCGAGTTCAAGAGCCGGGTCGATTTCGTTCGAGTTCCCGGGGTGATCAAGCTGCGGGACGGCGAATACACTTCGTTGAGCCTGCAGGTCGACCTCGAGACGACCCTCGCGATGCGCAGCTCGATCATCAAGCACACCGCGGAGATCTTCGAGCCGCAACTGTTCTTGGTCGACAAGGAGCCGCTCGGGCTCCGTGGCGAGGTCAAGCCGGCGCTGGAGCTCCTGCGCTCGCGCGGGGTGCGCTGCGTGTTGGGCTTACGCGACGTCATGGACGAGCCGCAGAGCCTGGTCGAGGAGTGGGAGCGAAAGGGGGTCTTCCCCGAGCTCGACCGGCTCTACGACGAGATCTGGGTCTACGGCCTGCCCGAGCTGTTCGACCTGGTGGCCGAGATCCCCGGCCTGCAGGCGGTCGCCCACAAGATCCGCTTCACGGGCTATCTCCGCCGCGAGTTGCCGGGCGAGCCCGCGCCGACCGCCGACTATCTGCTCCCCTCCGAGCCCTATGTGCTCGTCACCACGGGCGGCGGTGGCGACGGCGGCGAGCTGATCGACCGGGTGCTTCGCGCTTACGAGGCGGACCCCGAACTGCCTTATCCGGCGGTGATCCTGTTCGGCCCGTTCCTGCCGGCCGAGGAGCGAGCCCAGTTCCAGGAGCGGGTGGCGCGCGACCCGCGCTTGCGGGCGATCACCTTCGAGGCGCGGGTCGAGCCCCTGTTCGAGCGGGCGCTCGGTGTGGTCGCGATGGGCGGCTACAATACCTTCTGCGAGATCTTGTCCTTCGGCAAGCCGGCGCTCCTCGTCCCACGCACCGAGCCACGCCTCGAGCAGCTGATCCGCGCCGAGCGCGCTCAGGCCGCCGGCCTCGTGCGCCTCTTGCCGCGCAGCCGGGACAACGATCCGCTGCGGATGGCCTACATGCTCCGGGCCCTGCCGCACGTGCCGGTCGCCGACCGGGCGGTCCGCGCCCGGATGCTCACCGGGCTCGACCGGATCGCCGATCTCGCGGCCCCCTATCTCGACGTCGCCCGGCGGAGCCGATCCGCCCGGCGCAGCGGCCTTGCCCGCGCCGCCGGCTGAGCCCGCGGTCGCCGTCCTGGTCAAGGGCTGGCCGCGGCTCTCCGAGAGCTTCATCGCCCGCGAGCTCGTGGCCCTCGAGGCGCGCGGGCTCGCTCTCCTCCTTGTCTCGCTCCGCCACCCGACCGATCCGGCTCGCCACCCCGACCACGAGCGGCTGCGCGCGCCCGTGCTCTACCTTCCCGAATATCTCCATCAGGAGCCCTTGCGCGTCCTGCGCGCTCTCGTCCGAGCGATCGGCCGACCGGGTTTCGGCAGGGCGTTGCGCGCCTGGTTCCGCGACCTGCTGCGCGATCCGACACCGAACCGCGCTCGCCGGCTCGGCCAAGCCCTCGTCCTCGCGGGCGAACTCCCGCCGAGCGTCGGCCGGCTGCACGCCCATTTCTTGCACACCCCGGCCTCGGTCGCTCGCTACACGGCCCTCCTCACCGGCCTGCCCTTCTCGGTTTCGGCGCATGCCAAGGACATCTGGACGACCCCCGCCTGGGAGAAGCGGGAAAAGCTGCGCGCGGCCGACTTCACCGTCACCTGCACGCGGGCCAATCTCGAGCATCTGCGCGCGCTCGCACCGGAGGCCGACACGACGCTGCTCTATCACGGCGTGGACGCCCGGCTGTTCGCGCCACCCGCCGCGCGCCCGCCGCGGGACGGCAGCGATCCGGCCGATCCGGTCCGCCTCCTCGCGGTTGCCCGGGCGATGCCGAAGAAGGGTCTCGACATCCTGCTCGAGGCCCTCGCGCGGCTGCCGGCTGAGCTCGCCTGGCGACTCGACCACGTCGGCAGCGGGCCGCTGCTCGATGAGCTGAGGACCCTCGCCGAACGGCTCGGCATCGCCCGGACGATCGCCTGGCACGGCGGCCAGCCGCAGCCGCGGGTGATCGAGCTCATGCAGACAGCCGACCTGTTCGCTCTGCCGGCGCGGATCGCGGCGGACGGCGACCGCGACGGGTTGCCCAACGTGCTCCTCGAAGCGATGGCCACCGGGCTGCCGGTCGTGAGCACACCCGTCTCGGCGATCCCCGAGGCGGTCGAGGACGGCCGCACCGGGCTCCTCGTTCCGCCCGACGATCCGCCCGCCCTCGCGGCCGCGATCGAAAGGCTGGCCCGCGATCCGCGCCTGCGGCAGCACCTCGGGACGGCCGGGCGCGAGGCGGTGCTCGCCCGGTTCACCGACGAGGCCGGGCTCGATCGACTCGCCGCCCGGCTGGGGGCACCACCCTGGGCACCGGCCGCCGCGGGATCAGCGGTGGGCGCATGCGCATCGCCTTCCACGCCCCGCTGAAGCCGCCCGACCATCCGGTGCCCTCGGGCGACCGGGCGATGGCACGGGCACTGCTCGCGTTGTTGTACGAGGCCGGTCACGAAACGGTCCCCGCGCCGCGGTTCCGCAGTTACGACCGGACCGGCGACCGTGCCCGCCAAGCGCGGATCGAGCGGCTCGGCGTGCGGCTCGCCGACCGCCTCCTCCGGCGGATCGCAGCCGGGCTCCTGCCACCGCCCGAGGTCTGGCTGGCCTATCACCTCTACCACAAGGCCCCGGATCATCCGGGGCCGCGGGTGGCCGACCGGCTCGATCTCCCCTACCTCGTGGTCGAAGGCTCGGCGAGCCGACGCCAGGCCAGCGGGCCCTGGGCGCTCGGGCATGCGGCGAGCCTCGCCGCGCTCGACCGTGCCGACCTCGTGCTCGCCATGACCGAACGGGATCGGGAAGGGCTCCTCGAAGTCGGGATCGCCGCCGAGGCCGTGCGGCGCTTCCCGCCGTTCCTCGATGCCGCGCCGTTCCGCGCCGCCGCGGCGGGGCGGGCCCGGCACCGGGTGTCCCTGGCCGACCGGCTCGGGCTCGATCCCGCCGTGCCCTGGCTCGTCGCCGTCGCGATGATGCGCGAGGACGTCAAGCGCCGCTCCTACGAGCTCTTGGCCGAAGCGCTCGCCGGTCTGTCGCGGCATGATTGGGCGCTGCTCGTGGCCGGCGACGGGCCGGCGCGCCCGGCGATCGAACCGATCCTGCGTGCGGCCTGCGGGGAGCGTGTGCGCTTTCTCGGTGAGCTGCCGGCCGAGGCCCTGCCCGGGCTCTACGCCGCGGGCGATCTGTGCCTCTGGCCGGCGGTCGGCGAGGCTTACGGCATGGCACTCCTCGAGGCGCAGGCGGCGGGGCTCCCGGTAGTGGCCGGCGCCGAAGGGGGGGTCGCGGCGGTGGTGGCGGACGGTATCACGGGCTTTCTCCTCCCGCCGCGCGATGCCCCGGCCCTGGCCCGGGCCGCGGCGCGGCTCCTCGAGCAGCCCGAACTGCGGCTGCGCCTCGGCCGGGCGGCCGCCGAGAAAGTCCTCCGGGACCACGACCGGCCGGCGGCACGCGCCCGGCTCGAAGCGGCGCTCGCGGCGGCGCGTGAGCGGCACGCGGCACGGAAGCGGCGCGCGGCATGACCCGCCTCTGCCTCGTCCGCCACGCGGCCACGGCGTGGAACCTCGAGCGCCGCCTCCAGGGCCGGACGGACACCGCGCTCGCGCCCGAGGGGCGGCGCGAGGTCGCGAGCTGGCGCTTGCCGCCCTGGTCGGCAACAGCGCGCGCCTGGACGAGCCCGATGCTGCGCGCCCGCGAGACCGCGGCCCTTCTCGGCCGGCCCGACGCCGAGGTGGCACCCGAGCTCGTCGAGATGAGCTGGGGGATGTGGGAGGGCCGCACGCTCGCCGAGCTCCGCGCGGCCGATGCCGAGCGGGTCGCGGCCCTCGAGGCGATGGGGCTCGATCTCGCTGCCCCGGGTGGAGAGAGCCCCCGCATGGTGGCCGCGCGGATCGCGCCGTTCCTGGCGCGGGTCGCGGCCCTCGGCGGCGAGCATCTGGCGATCACCCACAAGGGCGTGATCCGCGCGGCCTACGCGCTCGCTTCGGGGTGGGACATGCGCGGCAAGCCGCCGCTTCCCCTCAAGGGGCCGATGGCTCTCCTGCTCAAGCTCGAGCGGGACGGCCGCGCCCGCTCGGCGGCACTCTGGCCGCTCGTCGAGTGCGTGCCGTGAGCCCGCCGCGGCTTTTCATCTGGGTCCAACACCTTCTCGGGACCGGCCATCTCCGCCGCGCGCTGTTGCTCGGCGAGGCGCTCGGGGCGCGCGGTGCCCGCGTGCTCGTCGCGTCCGGCGGCCCGCCGGCCGAGTTTCCCGTACCGGCGCGTGTGGCGCTCGTCGAGCTCCCGCCGATCGCGGCCCGCGACGCGGCCTTCTCGGGGCTCGTCACGCCGGCAGGCGATCCCGTCGACACCCGCTACTGGGCGTTTCGGCGCGAGCGCTTGCTCTCGGCCTTCCGCGCGTTCGATCCGGACGTCCTGGTCCTCGAGCACTGGCCCTTCGGCCGCTCGGCCTTCACGGCCGAGGTCTCGGTGCTCCTGGATGCAGCGCGGAGCCGGGGCGCGCGGGTCGTGGCGTCCGTCCGCGACCTCCTCGTGAGCAAGGCCGATCCGGGCAAGTTCCGCCGGATGCTCGAGCACGCGGCGAGGCTCGACCGCATCCTCGTCCACGGCGATCCGGCACTCCTGACCTTCGCCGCGAGCTTCCCCTTGGCCCACGAGCTCGGCGATCGGCTCGTGCACACGGGCTATCTGGCGCCGCCCGCGCCGGCGGCGGCCGAGCGCGGCCGGGAGATCCTGGTCTCGGCCGGCGGCGGTGCGGTCGGCGAGCGGCTCTGCCGCGTCGCCCTCGAGGCCGCGCGCGCCACGACCGGCCGGCCCTGGCGGATCGTGACCGGCGCGGGCCTGCGGGCGGCGGCGTTCGCGAGCCTTCTCGAGCGGGCCCCGGCCCATGTCCTGGTCGAGCGCCACCGTCCCGACCTGGCCGCGCTCGTCGCGCGGGCCGCGGTCTCGGTCTCGCAGGCCGGCTACAACACCGTGGTCGAAGCCCTCGCCGGCGGCACCCCCATGGTCCTCGTGCCGTTCGCCGAAGGCCGCGAGGACGAGCAGACCCGGCGGGCCCTGGCGCTCGTCGCGCGCGGCCGGGCGCGGCTCGTCCCGGAGACCGAGCTGTCGGCCGCCCGGCTCGCCCGAGCGGTCGAGGCGGCGCTCGTCGAACGACCGGCCGCGCCGCTCGCGATCCGCCTCGACGGGGCGGCGCGCTCGGCCGAGCTCTTGTTGGAGCTCGCCCGGTGACGAGTCGGGCGGAGCTCGCCCCCCTGCGTCGGGTGCTCGACTCGCGCCCGACACCGGCGATCTTGTGGTGGCGGGACGACGATGCCGGGCGGCCCGATCCGCGCCTCGATCGGCTCCTCGCCCTCGCCCGGGCAACGGCCAGTCCGGTGGCGCTCGCGGCCGTGCCGGCTTGGCTCGAGGAGCCGGTCGCCGAGGCGATCCGCGCCGCGCCCGAGGCGACCGTGCTGCAGCACGGCTGGGCTCACGAGGATCACGCAGCGCCGGGCGAGCGGCGGATCGAGCTCGGCGGCCGGGCCGACCGCGCCCGGCTGCGGAACGGGCTCGCCCGGGGCCGAGAGCTGCTCGCCCGGGCCTTCGGGGCGCGGTTCCTGCCGATCCTCGTGCCGCCCTGGAACCGGATCGCCCCCGACCTCCTGCCCGACCTTCCGGGGCTCGGTTTCCGCGCTCTGTCGATCTGGGACGAAGGGGACCTCGGGCCGATGCCCGAAGGTCTCGCGCGGCTCGACGTCCACGTCGATCCGATCGACTGGCGCCGTGGCCGGCGCTGGCTCGGGCTCGCGGCGATCGCCGAGCGGCTCGCCGCGCGCCTCGCCCACGCGGACCGGCCGATCGGGCTTGTGACCCACCACCTCGTCACGGGGCCCGAGGCGTGGCACGAGCTCGCCCTCCTGCTCGAGCTCGTGCACGAGCATCCCGGTGCCCGTTTGATGCCGATCGTGAGCTTGCTCGGGGAGGCCGGATGACGGCGCTGCTCGCTGTCCGCGATCTCGCCGTCGCGTTCCGCGCCGACGAGGGCACGGTCGAGGCGGTGCGCGGCGTGAGCTTCGACGTGCCGGCCGGCCGCACCGTGGCGTTGGTCGGCGAGTCGGGCTCGGGCAAGACCGTGATCGGCCAAGCGATCATGGGGATCTTGCCGCGCAACGCCACGATCACCGGCGGGCGGATCCTGTTCCGCGATCCGGCCACCGGCGCCGAACTCGACCTCGCGGCGATGGACCCCGATTCGCCCGAACGGCGACAGATCCGCGGCGGGCGGATCTCGATCATCTTCCAAGAGCCGATGAGCTCGCTCTCGCCGGTCCACACGATCGGCGACCAAGTGGGCGAGGCCTATCCCCTGCACCGCCGCGCGAGCCGCGAGGAGGTGCGCCGCCGAACCGTGGAGATGCTCGCCAAAGTGGGCTTTCCCGATCCCGAGCAGGCTTGGCACGCCTACCCTTTCGAGCTCTCGGGCGGGCTGCGCCAACGGGCGATGATCGCCATGGCGTTGATCTGCGCGCCGACGCTCTTGATCGCCGACGAGCCCACGACAACGCTCGACGTGACGATCCAGGCGCAGATCCTGAAGCTCATGGCCGATCTGCAGCGCGAGCTCGGGATCGCCATCCTGTTCATCACCCACGATCTCGGCGTGGTCGCCAACATCGCCGATGCGATGGTCGTGATGTTCCGCGGGCGGGTGATGGAGCGCGGACCGACTCGCGCGCTCCTCGCCCACCCCCGACACCCCTATCTCGAGGGCCTCCTGCGCGCCGTGCCGCGGCTGCACACCCCGGCCGACCAGCCGCTCGTGCCGCTGCGGCAGATCCCGGTCGCGGCGAGCGCCAGGCTCCTGCGCGAGCGGGGCGGGGCCCGGGTGCCGGCCGGCCCCGGGACGATCCTCGAGGTCGAGGGGCTCAGGAAAGCGTTCGTGACCCGCAGCGGCGGGTGGCTGCGCCGCCGGGTGCGCGAGATCGTCGCGGTCGAGGACGTGAGCTTCACGGTGCGCCGCGGCGAGTGTCTCGCGATCGTCGGCGAGAGCGGCTCGGGCAAGACCACGGGGAGCCGGATCATCATGCGCGCGCTGGTCCCCGACCGTGGCCGCGTGGTGTTCCACGGCGCCGACGGCCCGGTCGACGTGCTCGCACTCGACGAGCGGGCCCTCGCCGCCTTCCGCCGCAAGATCCAGTACATCTTCCAGGACCCGTTCGGCTCGCTCAACCCGCGCATGACCGTGCACGAGATCGTGGCCGAGCCGCTCGTCATCCACGGAATCGGCGACGCTCGCGAGCGGGCCGAGCGGGTGTCGGCACTCCTGGCCGCGGTCGGCCTCGAGCCGCAGCACCGGCTGCGCTACCCGCACAGTTTCTCGGGCGGCCAGCGCCAACGCATCGGCATCGCCCGAGCCTTGGCGCTCGAGCCGGAGTTGCTGATCTGCGACGAGCCGGTCTCCGCGCTCGACGTGTCGGTCCAAGCGCAGGTCCTCAACCTGCTCAAGGACCTGCAGCGGGCCCTCGGCCTCACCTACCTGTTCATCTCGCACAACCTCGCGGTGGTGAAGTACGTGGCCGACCGGATCGCCGTCATGTGCGCCGGCCGGATCGTCGAGCTCGCGCCCACCGGCGAGCTCTTCGCCCGGGCCCGGCATCCTTACACCCGAGCCCTCCTGGCGGCCGTGCCGGAGCCGGATCCCGACTACCGGCTCGACCTCGAGGCCCTCATGGCAGGCCGGGCCTCCGACCCGGCGGCCTGGCCCGAGCCCTATCGTCTGCGCCACGGTCCCGGCCGGCTCGAGGCCGTCGAGCGGGATCATTTCGTGAGGGTCGCCGCATGATCTTCCACCGCCGTTCCGGCCGCTCCTTCCAGCGCACACTCGGCGGGGCGCTGCTCGCCCTGGCACTCGCGGGCGAGCTCCGCGCCGGGCCACCCGAGGAACCGCGGGTGTTGCACGACATCCCGAAGATCGGCCGACCGGGTGGCGAGCTGCGAATGCTCGTGGGACGTGCCCGCGACACGCGCCTTCTGCACGCTTACGGGAATGCCCGGCTCGTCGCCTACGATCTCGACTTGAAGCTCGTGCCGGACATCCTGAAGGCGTTCGAGGTCGAGGGCGGGCGCGTCTTCACCTTCCATCTGCGCAAGGGGCACCGCTGGTCGGACGGCCACCCCTTCACGACCGAGGACCTGCGCTTCTGGTGGGAGGACGTGGCGCTCGATCCGAAGCTCAGTCCGACCGGCCCGCCCGTCCAGGCCCTTGTCGACGGCGAGCCGCCCAGG